>Ga0153916_10000040_pt1 | contig 72295 bp, 95 predicted proteins | sample Opewatmetagenome_FD_109642 | JGI IMG/M metagenome (GOLD analysis project Ga0153916, IMG submission 109642) | Freshwater wetland microbial communities from Ohio, USA - Open water 3 Core 3 Depth 4 metaG | ecosystem: Environmental > Aquatic > Freshwater > Wetlands | place: USA: Ohio, Lake Erie...
CTTGACTGCCTCTATGGGGAACAGTCTTGCAGCACCATATCCGGTCTTGTTCAGCATCTTGGCAGTCCGTTGTGCGTCCATCTTGTACATGCGCAGATTCAGACAGTTGCCCTCTTCATCAAAGATGGGCACCGTATAGCGTTTGGAGACGCGGTCATACCCGACTCGGAATGTCTCGATGGTCTCTTGGGTCAAACCGCGATGCTGCATCAGGTCCTTCAACAATGTTGGTGCCCGCAAGAGCTGTTGATGCAGCTCTTCGACCTCCTTGGGAGAGATGAACTCTGGCTTCTCCTTGCGGGAGGAAGGTTTGCCTCCCGGTGTACCACCGTTGACAATCTTATCAACGGCGTCTTTGGCAATGGGGAATGGTACATTGTTGACACGCTTGTAGAACTCATACGCATCGCCACCTTCTTCACAGGTGAAGCATCGCCATTTGCCGGATTCAAGATTTACCGACATTGACTTGTGCTTCTCTTGCCCGCCTGAATGAAACGGACAATTGACGGCTACTTCGTTGGCATCGTTGGGTCGCAACGATTTGAAGTAGCCAGCGTAGAGACTACGAAAGTCCCCCATTGCCCGGCCTTCTCCTCTGAAGTCTTGTTACTTGGGCAGAGGCAGGCCTTGACTCACGGGCTTGGGTTTCTTAGCTGTAGCAGCAGGTGCTTCTGCTGATGCAGCTGTAGGCTCCGCCGATTCGGGTGTGATGTAGTTGAGAATCTTGGCGCGCGGCTCACCTTGGTAGTTCTCGAGCTTGGTAGTTGCCTGAAGCTCAAGACCCATGATGTCTGCGCCCTCGATGTTACAGTCTCCGTGGTCATCCAATCCGACCGCCTGGAGGAACTGCTTGATGCGCCAAAGTGCCTTGTCGCTGCCAAACACGAGATTCTCCCAGACCTTTCGGCCTTCGTACTCACCCTCTGTGACAGTGAGAACGAGCGCAATCATGTCGTTCCCACCGGAAGAGATGGTGTCGTTGGCGTCCTCAACGATGAACTTGTACCGCCCTCGTGGAAGAGGTGGGCCGAAGTCGCGCGGAGTTGAATCGATGTCATCTAGCGATGGTACATATGGCATGAATAGCTCCCTTCTAGCGAACGCGGTCGGGTTGCTGACTCTGCAGGTCTTTCATGAGTGCATCGATGTTGAAGAGCGGCAATGGCGCGCCGCCACCGCCAAAGTTCATCCAGGTGCCAGGAAAGTTCCCCTGCCATCTGCCTGCCAAGGTGGCCAAGACGTCTACTCGCCGAGATTCTAGGGACCTGGCACTGACAGTGCGTGCCAAGACGCGGTTCTGAAAGGCTTCCGCCTCTGCAACAACCTTCTTGGAGTTGGCCTCACCCTCAGCCAGCGTTATCTGCTTGAGCTTGGTCTGCTGGGCTATCTCAACGTCGCGCTTGGCTATCTCCAGCTGCTGCGTCTTCTGGGCCTTCTGCTCCAGCAAAGTGCGGAACTCTGGCTGGAAGTCCACATTGGAGATGACAATTGAGAAGACCTCGAGATAGCGGTCCACGACTGGGCGCTGATTGAGCACATCCAATGCCTTGGTGCGGATGTCCTCACGCTTGGTGACGATGTCGGCAGCGACGTATTGCGGAATGACAGCCTTAAGTACCTGAACTGTCTCGGGTGTGAGTATCTTCTGCTCCAATGCGTCGCGTCCACCAACCTCCTGCCAGATGACATTCACCTTCTCTGGGAGGGGCCGGTAGGTTATCTGCAGCTTCACGAACACATCCTGCACATCACTTGAGGCTGCAGCGTTACCCTTGCCCATCTCAATTGGGACGGTGTGGCGCTGCACGTCATAGTCGTTGACGGATTCCACCAACGGGATGACCACCGACATGCCTTCTCCTAGCACACGCTGTTCTACACCGCGTGTTTGCGAGAAGACGACGCCTCGGTGGCCACCTGGGATGACCACAACGGCCATGACGAGAATGAACGAGACAATCAGGGTGCTGATGCTTATCAGGACCCAGCGCCCCATTCCCGGTTGAGCCCTACCTGTCTTCGGGTCGATGCGTCTCAAGACTTGGCTGACCGGGTACGCCACACAAAGAACGATGAATAGGGACTTCAGCAAGAAGATAGCCATGGCTAGGTTCCGCTGCCCGGATTCATCACCATTGGCATCAGGTCCACGAGAACCGTTGCACCGATGTTCTGACAAACGAACTGTTTCTCGCGGCTGGGCTCAAAGCTCATAGCCGCCGCGACCTCAGCCTCCGAGCGAGCAAACAGAATCTTGGCTTCGCTAACCTTGCCCGTCTTGAGGTCCACAGTTGCTGCCGCGTAGAACTGGTATGGCGTTGCCATGTTGTCCTCCTGTAGTTGCTGTTCAGCCTTCTTCTTGATACCTTGCGCCCATTTCTGAGGGCCAGTCATCACGAGTCATCGTCCTTGACCACGCCGTCGTCATCTACAAGGTCACCATTGGAGAACAATTGGGCACCCACGACTCGTTCGCTTTGACTGCGATAGTTGGACACGGCCTGCGAAGCGTAGGCCAGTGTGCCAACAAGGCTTTGGGCGGTGCCTGTTCCCCGAACAGTGTGCGTCGCGAAGGCATCACGCTGGCTCCAAGCCTCGGGGGCAACTCCGAGGTACATGACCTCAATCCCGCCGGAACGCGCCTTCTCTACCGTCGCTCGCATGGCTTCGTAACTCTTGCACTCACGAGAGGCATTCTCCTCGCCATCTGTCATGACGACCAAAATCGTCTTGCCATAAGTGTCGACATACTTGGCCAGTTGGCCAAGTGACTTGAGTGTTGCGTCGTACAAGGCCGTGCTGTCCCCGTCAGGCATAATGTCCTGACTGCCAGGTGCAGTGAAGTTTGCCACGGGAACTTCCTCTAGCCACTCAGTGTGCGTGCCTGGGCTGTCGAACGTTGCGAATGTGACAAGGCACTCACCAGGTTGCTTGGCCTGGTCCTCAAAGAACTTGGCCAAAGAGGTCAGTGTCTCTGTCCAGCGACGGGCCATGCTTGCGCTCTTGTCAAGCAAGAAGTAGATGAGCGTGGCCTCTGGCTTGTTCTGGGGCATCAAGCTTCCTCTCTCTCTTGCTTCTTCTTGAGTTCGTTGATGATGTAGGGAATCGTGGGCTTCTGGACAACCGTACCAAGTGTACCAATACGCTCTCGAGCGATGTACTTACCCATCGGCTGCACGAGCAACATTCGCACCAGCTCGTTGTCGTCCTCTGGGTCCGTCTCTGTGTAGAGATACCCAAGGACGTCCATGATGCCAGGCAGAATGACCCCGAACTTGCCTTGAACCAACGGTCGATAACTAACCTTCTTGGTGATGTCGTCCTTCACAACATCCACGAGCGCGGTCATGACCACATGCATGGGCAGATTGCGGAACCGCCGCAGAATGCGATTCATGCGAACGAAAGACTTGCCCCACCCTTGTTGGTCAAGTACGTCAGGGTCAAGCGTGTCAGGTTTGCGCGCGAAGTTCTCTATCAAGAGGGCCTCATTGCACAGATATTGAACCTCGCTGATGGAGTCAATGACAAGTGTCTCAAACCCGGTCCACCCTTTCGTTCCCGCCTGAAGATGGTCTAGTATCTCTTCAACGTCCGCCCAGCATTCTGCCTTTGCCACCGGAATCTGGCGATTCCGAATGGTCATGGTGCCACCCTCAACATCAACAAACAGAGGATTGGGTGCGGTCGCCGCAAGGTACGTCTTGCCAGCCCCCGGCTCGCCATAGACGAGAGCCTTGAGATACTTGGGTGTCTGGTCAAGGCGCTGAATCATTACAGTCATGCGTCACCCCCTTTCTGATACGACATCAACCAGCACTAGAAAGCCTTATCCATCAGAGCCTCTTGCCTCCATGGCGGTACTCTCGCCCTTCGTTGTACCACATCTTCTGGCGAATTGCGGCACTGAGGTCAATCTCATAGACGCCGCACATGTCTGCTATGCGAATGACTGCATCAGCCAGCTCTATTGGGATGCCACATGGCTTTCCGCTGGCATCGAACGTGACCATGGTCGGATGGTTACCCTCACGATAGGCCTCAAGAGCTTCACTCAACTCGCTGTGAATCAGGGCTATGATGTCCCCGTAACTTCGAAGCTCATCATGCCATCCGTGCTCGCTGGCACAACGAAAGGAGTCACGAATGAGTTGGTCAATGGTTATGTGGCCCATTGCTCATCCCTTTTCGATGACAGAGAAACCAGCCGTTGCACGTATGGTTCGCGCGATGTAGTTGTGTTCGCGCGCGTGCCATATGAGAATGGAGACTTGAGGGCTGCGCCGCAGCGCCGCGAGCGCAGCCAGGACATTCAGAACAACAGACCCGGTGAGGACAAGAAAGTCGTGGGACTGAAACTCCTGCATGTTCTCGTCGAACATTCGTGCCAGCCGGTCTGTTTCAAAGACATTGACAGACCCCTCGGTCAAGAAGCGGAACGCCTCGTCGGGGTCGAGAGACGTGTATTCCAATGCGGGAGACAAGTTGTGCCCGGCATAGTTGACAACCCAAAGACGGGCAGGGTTAGGCATTAGTGCTTCTCCTGGTGCCACCGGTTGTAGGCTTCTTTTAGTGTGGGCCAGTAGCGACGAAGACTTGTCGGGCTATCTTGCTTGAAGACACCCCAACGCCCATCCCAGGTTTTCTTGACCTCCAGACGCTCTTCTGTACAACGGTCGAGCCATTCATACAGCTCAACAGCTTCTTCAACCTTGCGGGACGTGATAGTGCGGGCCAGTGGATTGTGGTCGTTGTACTCAACTAGTATTGGGAGGCCAGAAGCTCGTAGAAGTGAGTAGACAGGACCACCCTGCCATTCATGTTCGTCAATGGACTCAATGGACCCTGCCATGATGTTCGCTGCCACACTGGGCACCCGTAGGGCACGCAAGAACACCCATCCATTCTGCATATGGTGAGGCTTGAGGATGCGATGACGCTGTTGTCTTGGTTTGTTTAGGCGCTTTGCCCTGGCCACGGCTGGGTGTGGATGGGGTTGTTTCTTCTTCATGCTGCCGTACCCCTCTCTTCCGGTCGGGTGAACTGACTGTCGATGATGTAGGAGCAATCGTCGCCATCATAGGTGGCCCGGCACAGGTCCTTGTACGGACACTTCCACTCGCAGTCGCGCGAGACCGAACGATAGATGCGCTGCCGGTTGACCGCCAGGCGCATGTCTAGCAGTTCGTCGTACATCTGCAGGCCAGTGTTGGCCAGCTCAGTCTGGCTGCGATAGGTCTTGTGACGGTGGATGAAGCGGTCTGGCTGACTGCCTAGCCAATCCATGAATTCGGCATACTCTGGTAGTGGCATGTCCGTTTGCTCGTCATACACAGGAATGCCGTGTGTACGGGCCATTGCCTCCCATGCTGCAAGGTCTGTCACCTGGCCCCGGTCGATGCTCATCTTGCCCAGGGGATTCTTCTTGGAGACACCGACCGGTTCTTTGGGACGCGATACAGCCTTGATGAGTGTGTTGTAGTAGATGCCCGCAACTTCTTCCTCGCGTGTTTGCTGAACCGCCCAGGCGTAGCGGGTTATCTGGTCATCCATGTCGAGGGCAAACTCAGAGATTACCGAGGCTGCCGTCTTGTTCTCCCAGACCCAAAGCCGCCCATCGTTAGTCCGAACAAGCATGTCTATCTTGGCAGTGAAGATGCCGCGTGTTGCTCGACCGTCTGGCCGTAGAACCGGTACCCGTAAGATGTGCTCCGTGGCAAGAACTTGGAAGTCATCGTGTTGGGCTGCGTAATCGCAGTAACGGTCCAGCATTGCCCCGCCAAGCGCCATATGTTCATTCCAGGCCTGAAGGTAGTCGTCGTCCTTCAGTTCCTCAGGCACTCGCTTGAGTTGCCTGAGCATCGAGACTTGGAAGGCTTGCTGGGTGGCATCAAGTCGCTCATCACAGAGAAGGTCGGCGGCAGGCCCAACCGCCCAACCATAGAAGGCCTCTAGCCCTGCATGGATGGCCGTACCAAAGCTGAGGCGCATGTCCTCACGCAAGGGACGCAGGCCAAGAACCACAGAGAAATACCAACGCAGCCGACAATCTCGGAAAGTTGATGCATCGGTGTAGGAGGTTCGGTGTCGGCGATGAGCCATGCGACCGTCCTTTCTTGTCTTGGTTGATTCCCGTGCCAAGTTTGCGGTGCTTGGTTTGGACTTTCAGCCGAAGACCCAGGACGGTCAGAATGACCCCAAGAGAATGACCCCAAGAGATTCGACCCGCGCTGCCAAGGACAAGTATCGCTCAGAGAAACCGAAAAAGCGCCCTGTGATGACAGGGTAAAGTCGAATCCGCTGGTAACATTTACCCTGTCTTCACAGGGTAAAGTCTAAGGGCGTGGTTAAGCGAGCCGCTCGCGGCGTTTGTCAAACTCTACGAGCAGCTGTTCAGATGTTGTATGCTCCATGTCAGCCGTTGAGCCATATGGCTCTGCCTTGCGGTCTGGCAAATGGACCAGTCCCATTCCACTCAGGTGCCCATAGTCCTCACCTGTCTTGATGAAGGACTTGGCCTCTAAGTAGGACGGGAAGGCCTCTACAAAGGAGACGTGATACGAGTCATAGACCGCATACCACATGCGCTGTCACTCCTTCATCCGTCGCCTGAACAGTTCAACGACTTCTTGTAGCGGGTCACCTTGGGCCACTGCAATGCCTTGTGCGCGCAAACGGTTGACCTCCATGACGTCCTCGTCAATTGTACCTTCAGCTATGAGGGGAACAATCGTGACGGGACCGGACACCCCAGGGCGATGAGCACGCTTCCAGCCTTGCTCGTTCTCCGAGGGGACATAGGACAGGTCCAAGAAGACAACCACCGTGGCCCGCTGGAGGTTCAGGGCTGTGCCGGCTGCGCCTATCGTGGCAAGCAACACAGAAGGACCCCCCGTCATGAAGTCCTCTTCAGCCGAAACGCGCCGTCTATCAGCCTCTTCGCCGGTTATGACATGCGTTGGCAACTTCTCCTCCTGCAGATATTGCTGTGCCAGATATGTGGACTCGGTCCACTTGCTGAATACCAAGACCGATTCCCCATTGGCCAAGTGGTCTTTGCAGAGACCTGCCAATGCTTGGAGCTTGGTGCTTCTGGCTCTTGCCTCTGGATTGAGAACCTGAAGGCCAATGGCCATCCGTTGCAACTTCTGCATTTGGGCTATCACGACACTAGCGGACACCAACTTGTCCTCTATGACTGTTGCCATGAGCTGCTCCATCTGGCGATAGTTGGCCTCTTCTTCAGGACTCAGCTCGACATACAGTGGCTCGAAGATGAGTGGCGGCAGTTCTGGCAGATAGTCCTTGGCCAGTCGGCGAAGGAACATGGGGCCGAGGGTGTCAACAACGGACAGACCCGGTTTCTCACCCAAGATAAGTCGGTGGCCCCACTCATCGAAGCCTACGTTGCAGTAGGTCTCGACAAATCGCCAGTAGGACGTAAATACTCGTGGCTCTACAAACCGTAGTTGGCTCCACAGGTCAGGAACACCCTTGCGCATTGGTGTGCCGGTCAATGCCCACCTGTATGGTGCTCTCAAGAGATGTATGAGCTGTGACTTCTGGCTCTTGCGATTGCTCAGATGCTGGGCCGATTCGTCTGCAATGATGGCATCAAAATGCATCCGTCGGAACCCAGCCCGTATCAGGACCTCTACTACGCGCGGGCGAGACTCGTATCGTTCGACTTCCTTGCGGAAGAAGTTCGCGGCCAATGGCAAAAGTTGATGGCTCATCAGCACAACGTTCACTGATGGCTCAAGTAGTGCTTCAACTGCCATAGGAATGGCATCTATGATGGCAACCGAAGCCTCTGGCCACCAAAGGCCACATTCCTTGAGCCAGTTCCGGCGCGCGTAACCAGGACACAGAACAAGGATGTGTTCTGTGCCCAGTTCCTTGGCTGCGACAAGAGCCTGAGCCGTCTTCCCTAGCCCCATCTCATCGCCCAGAAGGACCGTCTGATATTGCTTCAGATGCGCCACTCCAGCCTTCTGGTAAGACCGCAATTCTAGCATTCTGACACCTCCTTTTGTCTCTCGGCGTTCCCCCAATGGAATGCATTGATGGGGTCATGTTGCGTTATGGTTTTGATGGTGTTCGCGCAGGCTAGGGGGTATTGCCGTCGACAACTGTTTCCGAAGTCGAAATCATCGCTTGGCTGTCACTGGCAACAAGCATCGCCTATCTGGGTCTGACTCGACGACAGATTGCATCCGATGAGTCGGAACAATGGGGTTTCGAAGACCGATAACCGGTGGACACCCACCGCTTACCGGAATATTTTCCCCCCCAGGGGGGTCGCTAAGGCCCCATGTTTTTCTATCGTTATGGGAACGTACAATACGTTTTCGTAACGATAGAAAAACATGACCCCAAGAGCACACCCATGTAGAGAGGCAGGTAAACGGGTAAACGGTTGTACCAGCGGTTCTAGAATTCGGAAAATCGCCAGAATACCCCGTGGGGAATAATGTCATGACGGCCAAATCGGAGTCCAGTATCGCCATGACACTGGACTCCGATTTCTGGCCTGTTTCACTGGTCCCTACGCGGCCTTGTCGATGGGTGTCTGTCGCTTGGGCAGAGTCACGTTGTGACCCGCCAAGACTGTCTTGAATGTCTCACGCGACAGCTGCTTCACGGCAGGCCTGAGAGCCGCGTTGTACTCCTTCACGATGGCCTTGGCCACGTCGCGGTCCAACCCCAACTTGATGAAGGTCTTGATGGCCGCGATGGTGGGGAACTCCGGAACCGTATCCAGCCATGTCTCCACCTTGTCCAGATGGGCTCTGAGGTTGTACGGAAACCGGCCCCTGCGCCGTCCATCGTAGATGTCCGGGTTAGGCTTCTCCTGCTCCTTGGCGGGCGGAGTCTTCCCGGCCACGATGTCTCGTGCCTTACCCTTTGCGGTTGGCATTGGTTGTCCTCTCTCTTAGACGTTGGCAGACACTTTCTGTTGTTCCCCTGGTAGAACCTCCTTCACTCCTACGATTCTGGCGTACGCTGTCAGTGCCTTGTTCTGTCCCCTGGTTGCCTCTAGGGCTGCATTCAGGTCAACATCGTAGGCCTGACTGAGCTGCCAGAACCGATTCCAGAAGGCAAGAGAATGGTACTCCTGTTGAAGAACGAGATGGGCCAGGGCGTGCATCAGAGCAATACGTTGCCCCATCTCGTCTGTGCCGGCACGCATCACGATGATTGCGCCACCAGCACCAACAGAGGCAGAGCTGTCTGCGCGACCCTTGGCCTGACGAAAGGTCTTCCAGACCAATTCTGGCAGCAGGTCAGGTTGCGTTGAGTCAACTATTACCTGCTCCTCTTTGCAGACATCTTGCACAATCTGGTTGGCCCAATGAGGTGGAACGACTGTGCTGTCCATGTTCCCTCCTTCTATGCTGCTTGCTTCTTCTTGGGGGCAATCCGCACCACAAAGTAGGCGCGGTGACAGGCCAGACCCTGAACGACATGCTTGCCGTCCGCCGCTGGCTCCTTCGAGCTGTACTTATCGTACAGCTCTGGGCGGTTCTCTCGGAACAGACGCTCGTTGAAGTCGAAGTAGTCCGAGCTGATGTGGGTGGCATCCACAATGCGCGCTTGCCCTTCAAGATGGACGCGCTTTCGGTCACCCACGAACTTGGCCAGCTCATCGTAGAGCGCCCTGCGCTCTTTGTCCAGTGCGTCAATCTCGGCCTTGCACTGGTTGTAACGAGCGAACTTGGTTGCTGCTTGGCTGTTGTTCATGGCTCCTCCTTTGACTACCATTCCTGTACCAGCCCATCGGGTAGGACTATGCGTACTGGCTTGCCAACCTTGACCGCATAGCGAACTGTGGCCCAGGTACCGCTGCCACGCTTAATGTTCTTCTCGCTGTCGGGGACGGCAATGAGAACATCCGTGACATCAACAATCTCGTGGTTGCGCTGAAGGTACGGCAAAGGTGCCAGCATGATGTCGCCGAAGGTGAAAGCTCTTGCCTTCGCGTCTTCCGGCGGATGCACAACAACCTTGTACCCCGCCAGGGCGGCAATGACACCTGCCTCTTCATCAGCCCCGATACAATCCCCGTGATGGAACTCCTTGCCGCCCAGCAGGCAGAGCAAGCTCTCCACCCGCTCGCGTTGGGCGTCGGTCATCCCCTTGTGTGTGCCTGTGAATCCGATGTTCACCTCAGTCCACCTTCTTCCGGCCATAGGCCCGAAGTTGCTCAAAAGCTGCCTCGTCCAGAAGCACAGGGTTCTCCTGCACAACCGGAATGCCAGCTTTACCTAGCCAGTAGTAGACCATGCCGGGAGACATCCCGAGCAGGATGCTCGCTCCGTGCACAGTCATGGGGAACTGGTGGAGCCTCTTGTGCCCAGAAGCACCCTTGACGGTTGTGGTCTTTCCACAAAGTGAACACACTTCATGGTCAAGGTGCGCATAAGTCCATGTTCCGCCCGGATACCCTGTTTGACCGCATCTTGGGCAAGCGACCTTACCCGAGTGGCCAGGTGTTGGTGGCCAGCCATATGAGCGCCGCCGAATGTGCAACTCCTTAGCCGTCGGCTCTCTACTCATGGCTGTCCTCTTTTCTTTGGCTTGTAGGCATCGCCCGCCGGAGCAATCGTCACTCGTCCCTCTGTTGCCTTAGCGCGCATGTAGCGAAGTGGAACGTCCAAGTACCGGTTGTACAGGGTCATAACCATTCTTGCGAACTCTGGCCCATGACCCGCTGGGCTGCTTCCCAGACGGCAGTGGATGATGTGGTGCGCCATCTCGTGAATGACGATGCGTGGTTTCATGGAGTACTCGCCAAAGCGAATTCTTCCAACAAACTCGCACCAAGCTCCCGAGCTGTGCCGGCGAAAACGTACCCTTGGGGCCGTGACATCCCAGTCCTTGGCAATAGCCTCGACCAATGCGACAACTTCATCACGAGTCATACTGCGGTTACCCGTCTCGTGCGTGAACAGTGACGCATACTCCCAGTCGTAGACTCGTCTTCTCTGTGAATCTCTCATGGTTGCTCCTTCCCTCAGCTGCCTCATCAGTTCCAGAGAGCTGACCTCTGCAAGACCGAACCCTTGCGGGGGTTCGGTTTCGGCCTAAGTGGGGGCCGCGCGCATCTCGCGGCCCCCACACCCAACTACACCGGCTCAGGATATGGCTCGGGGTTGGCTCCGCCGGGCCGGTAGTGCACGACGTCCATGGCGTAGCCTTTGCGGAAGGCATTCCAGCACTTGATGGCATACGCCATCATGACGTAGCCGTCGTTGGCCTCGTACTCTGCGCGAGCTGCGTTGGCCGTCAGCACCCGCCTAAAGGTGGCCGCTGGCGACTTAGGACCACTACCTCCTGTCTCCACAGAGACCCAAAAGGCTTCGGCGTCATCAGGTGATATGCTGTGGAACAAGTGGTCCGCCAGTGCGAACCAAGTGGCGCTCATGCCATGGAGAAGATGCTCTAGCCGTGCCGCTCTACGAGCAACACGGTCAACCTCCTCCTGGTGCTTGACGTAGTAGTCCCACAGCTCCCACTGGGTAAATGGCCTGCTGCGGTGACCCAGCTTCACGCCACGCAGACCGACTTCCCAACAGGCGAACAGCCGCGTGCTTGAAGCCACAAGAGTGGCATAGTGCACGCCTCGAATCTGCAAGGCGTCCCCGAAGGTTCGCTTCATGCCGGTGTCCATGATGAGCTGGGTATCCGGGTCTACGTTGCGAACTACAACACCCCAGACAGAGACGCCAGCCTGGAGAATGGCCATATAGCGATGCTGGCCGTCCAAAATGACGCCATCTGGGGCATGACGGTATGGAGACCCATCATTCATCCAATGACCCGCCTTCATGTCGCGTGCCAGAGCGGCTACCCGCTCAACGCGAATGTGGCGGTTGCGCTCATTGAGCTGAAGTCGAGCCGCCGCCGTCTCCGGCGTGATAAGCTCCAAGTCTATCTGAAGCGCCGGACGCTTTGGTACTGCCATGAGTTCCTCCTATGTGATTTCTGAGTCTTCCAGTGGCCCATCGGTTACAGGCATGCGCTTACCTGCCTCCTTGTAGGCATTCTGCAATTTACGCCGGACCTTGAGCCACTTCTTGCGTGCTTCCTGCGCCTCCTTTCGGGCACTTCCTGCTGCCTCTCGTGTCTCCTTTTCGACCTTGATGGCTGCAGAGTAGGCATCTCGAGCATCCTTCTCTGCAGATGACAGTCGCTCTAGAGAGGCCATCAGGCTCTCCGCTTGATGCGAGGAAGTGGCTTCAAGAAGGCCACAAGAAGGCACACCGCTCCTATGGTGCCAATCACCGCAGAGAGCGCACCCATCACTGCCACTATTGGCATAGCATCTCCTTTCTTCTAGAGACCTCATCAGCTGGCGTATCACGCCAGGACGCGGACGGAAGTCCGCGTTTCGGTCTAGACTATGCTCCAAACAAGGCTCGGATGCTGACGATGTGCTGCCTGGGGGGCCACGTCCAGGTCGCCTCATCGGATTTTCCTGAGCGTGATTTCCCACTCCGCATCGGCGCGTTCTGGGTGAAACCATCCCCCATCGAGCGTGTTCCCGATGAGAACCGTGAGGTGCTGCACCTCATCGCCGTAGGTATTCGGTGGGCCACCAAGCACGGCAGCACCACCGAAAGCGTCCACCAGCAGCGGCGTTAGCCTGCGGGCCATCCTGCACGCCTCGCTCATGTCTGTCATCCGGCACCCCACTCCCACCAACCTCCTAGGGCCATGGGTGCACCTCCCTGTTCTCGTCCAGAAGAATATGGCGTGCTCTGCTTACCGCCAGACGACGTTGCTCTACGCCTCCAGGTTCGAGTGGCAAGTCCCAGGCATTCAGCATGTCTTGCAGAGCCATCACGACCTGTTGGTGTCGCTCTTGTCGCGGAGTCAGTGGACGCAGAATGGGCGTGCCAATCCAGCGAAGATGACCGCGCTCGCTCGAGAGCCTCAGTGCAATCTCCGTGGCATCGCGAGGATTGTCAGCCATCACTGTGATTGTGGTGCTCCAGCTGAACTCCTCAAAACCAACGGGGACCATGTACTTGTTCTTCACTTGCCCCTCCCCTCGCGTTCTGCCGCAACCTCTCTGGCGACAATGACTCGATATTGTCCCACTAGCTTGATGACCTTCTTTCTCTCCAATGGAAACAGTGGAGCTCGTCCTTCTGGACAGGAGAAGTCAAGGCCACGCACTGTCCCAAAGACCCGACATGTGAATGGGCGGTCCTCGTATATGGAGCAGCCGTGGGGGGTCTTGAAGACACAAGCGTATAGCATCTCTCCATGGTCCCGAACCACCTGGGCAGGAATCACCGTTCCTGCAATGGTGCCTTGAGTTAGGAATGTGCAAGTCTTGTGCTTGAGATGCTTGAGATGCCGTTTAGCCCGCCGCCATTCACTTGGGCTGAATGGAGTTGGGCCGCAGCATTTGTCGCAGTTCTGCTTGCAGGGGACGGAAGGGCATTGCGCGTACAGGTCTTCCAACTCCATCTGGCACCTCCTTTCTGGCGGCCTCATCGGTGTCCGCATCACGGACAGACGCCAGGCTTGCGCCCGGCGTTTCGGCCTATGCCACGCGGTCGATGTGGAATCGAAAGAGAGCACCGTCCTTCATGGACATGAAGAACTTCGCATTCTCTCTGCCGCCCGATTCCGGACGAGCCTGGTTTCCTTCGATGCCGGTGATGATGGCTCCTCGCTCACCAAACTTGGTGCCGAGAAGTGAAACCACCTCCTGTGCCATCTGCATAGCGGTGAACGCCACCGTTATCACCTCCTCTCCATAGGGGTGGACCGCTGCCGCCCTGTACAGGTGGTGAGGCTGCCACCCGGCGCGACCTCGCGGTCGCACACGGACGACAGCGGCCCATGCTAAGCCTCACCTATAGGGCGGAGAATTGTTCTCGCAGAAGGCTGCCAGTTCTGCTGGCGACTCACCGTCGTCACCCACCTCAACACACCACGGCTTCAGGTCTTCACCGCACAGAGGACAAGAGCCAGTGAACTTACTGTCACTGGCACAACCACACTCCGGACAGCGCCACTCTGAAGCGCTACAGGGGACCTTGCTCGGGCAAGGAACGGGTGCGTCCATGGTTCACGCCTCCATCTCTGCACACTTTGGGCCCATGCCGCGATGGATACTAGCTGGCACGGTAAGCTTGCGCCCACACCGCCAGCAGTTGCCGCTCTCGAGGGCATAGGCGTACCCGAACTTGCCAGGGTCCTCGTCCGAGAGAAGAACATTCAGCGCTTGGATGTATGATTGCATCTCAGGCGTGTTGAACCGTCGCCAGACCTTGACCTGGTCGCCGAACACGAACGCAAAGGATGCGTAGTTGACCTCGTTGTCCGGGCCGAACAGATACTGAGCCTGCTGGGTTCCCTTGGGGAAGTCGCCCCAGTGCACCCGCTTGACACGGAGCGTGATGTGGCTGCCGTCAGCCGCCACTACGGTGTAGGTCCCGTCACGCAGCTTGGGCATGACTGGCTCCAGTGCGGGCGGTAGCTCCTCGACCTTGTGAGTCTCGCGGAGCACCTCCGCACGCATGCAGTTGAGAACGCCCTTGGCCTGGGCTGCGCTGAGACCGGGATTGTTCGTGCGCAGCACCGCTGCCTTCATGTCCAGCATGAACTCAAAGTCGCCGGTGTAGTTGGCCGCGAACAACTCCGCAGCCGTTTGTAGGTCAGGGCTGTTCTCAATCTCTTCCGACGTAAACCGGTGGTCTGGGTTGGCTAGGATGAACTTGCGCACCTGGTCAACCGAGTCAGTCAAGAATGCCAACATGGTTGCTCCTCTCCTTATCGGCCTGCCTCTTCAGGTGTGAGCGGCCACCTCAACACGACGCGGAGCAGGTGCTCCGCGTTTCGGTTATCGATAGAATGGCTTGATATCTACCTCGAACTCCGTGCCATCGAGGTCGATGAGGAACTCTGCACCGATGCGTCGGCCAACGATTTCCTCACGTAATGGCCGAACCGTTCCCACAAGCACAAACCGGCCAAGCAAAAGACGCACTTTCTTCATCCTAAAGGCGAGTTCCTCAGCTATCGCCAAGGCTACCGCCATGTCGTCTTTAGGCATGGCCATCCTCTCCTTCCTGAGCTTGATTCTCCTCAGCCCAGTCCCAGATGAGCTTCTGGAGGTCTTCCTCTGTAGCCCATGCACGTGGCGACCAGCCCAACAGAACTACGTAGGTCAGGTCGTCCGTGCACATGTAGGGCTGGTTGGTGTCCTCGTCCCAACCGCACTTGTATGGTGGTCCCTGAGGCACCGGCACACTTGGGTCTCCTGCCGTCTGGTCGGCAATGGCATCGTCGCCACAGAGAGGACACTGACCCAGAACATCCTCGCTGGGCCCAATGGGGAACCAGCCACCCAGCTCGCCCTCGAACCGCAGGCCATACTTGGTGCGACAGGTGGGGCATGTGACCTCGCAGATGTCAACGCCCATGTAGCCGGTGGTCATGCCGGGTGGGTAGTTGCTAGGCATCAAGGTCACCTTCTCCGCCGAAGTCCACGCTGACCAGGTCACAGACCTGGTCGCCCTCCACCCAGAATCTACCCAGTTCAGAACCTGTGCTGGGCTCATGCTCTTCTTCCGGGTCGGCCTGGTTGTTGTAGGACCGGAACATCATTGCTGTGTGACGGGCGAACGCATGCCTGCTGTCCACGACGTCCATAATGAAGCGGTCCTCTTCCTGCAGATAGACGACGTTGACCGCCGCCATGGGTTTGCCATCGATGAACAAGTGGAATGCTCCGTTGGCTCCATCGACAGGCGCAAACTCAACAACGTGTCTGGCCATGACTCCCTCCTTGTAGTTGACCTGCCTCATCAGCTGCGCGACGGTCGCTCGCACAGAACCCTACCTTGCGGTAGGGTTTCGGCTCAGATGTGACAATCCACCACCGTGATGACTGTGTCTGGGGGCAAAGAGTCGTACAGCTCTTGGACCGCATGATTCCAAGAATCCTGCTCGACCTCGTTGGTGGAGATACCCCACCAACCCATGTCTCCACGGGCTACCCACTTGCCGTCCCTGACGATGGCATAGGGAACTCCGGCGTGCTCAATGGCAGCCGCAACGAATGCCTCACGGCCACGCAAATAGGTGTCTGGCGTCTCATCCCAGGACAAAGGGAGCTTGTCCTTGAACGTTGCCTTGTCAAGAGCCTGAACTGCCTCTTGGCCCCCGTACACCTTGCGTGCAAACTCGACGTTGCTGTTCTCTCCCCTGACCTCTTCCCAAGACTGATACTCAGACAGGTCAAGGTGCCCGAGCACCTGCTCCAGCAAGTCGAAGTAGCTATTGGCCTTGCGAGCTGCTTCATTGCGCATGGCCTTGAAGTCGATATCCTTCGCCTTGAGCACATCGGCTGTGCCTGGGGAGGCCTCGTTGCCGAATACTCCCGGAACACCAAGGTGGCCATCAGCCCCTGGCTTCAACATGAAGAAGCCCATCCAGCGCCCGCCCACCTCGTACCAGTCCCACTTGCTATCCGGGTTGTAGGTCTTGTAGTACCGAATAGTCTTGCCCCAGAGGGCGTCCACAATGCTGGGACCGGGACCTGTGTCTCCATGACCGTTCCAGTCATCGAGATGGCGAAGGAGGCCCTCGAGAGAATGCTGAGTGCTCTCTTCCTTGTTGTAGTACTCAGTCATTCTCTGAAGCTCTTCCTCGTCCATGTCGACGGGGTACGGGTCAACCTCTGTGTTCTCGTTGTAGGGAGCCAGCTGCTCTTCCACATTGCCTCCTATAACAACTACCGGAAAGTGACTCATGCCAGTCTCCTTTCTTGTTTGACCTGCCTCATCAGTCTGTGGTTGGTCAGGCCACAGAGACGCCCTCAGCCGCGCTGATGGTCCCGCAGCTGGGGGCGTTTCGGCTTACGGTTCTCCGAAGGGCACAGTCCTGCCCCGAACCGCCAGGTCACGGCGTGCCTTGTTCGGGTTGAAGCTCTTGTGAGTCCAGTCTGGCGGACGCTGGCGTGCTCGGTTCCAGTAGTTGAACGACTTGCCCCAGCGGTTTGGCCCCTCTTCTGGATCTGGAACAATCCAATATCGCACGATGCGCATGCTAGCGTTCGTGAACTTGTGGCCGTCGCTGGTGAAGTAGTCTCCCTTGACCTCAACAACGGCGAGAACCTGAGGATAGTTGACGTACTCCAGACAGAGATAGACCGTGCCGCAAGCATTGAGACCAAGACAGAGACCGCGAACATTCTCGTGCCGCCACACCCCAGGCTTCCAGGGTGAATGGTCGTACATGCTCACGATGGCACCGGTGTCTCGGTCGACCCTCAATGCCTTCCAAAGATAGCGAGTGCCTGTGTGCTTGCATCTTTGGGTTTCATCATACCGTCGCTTTGTCATGCTTCCTCCTCTCTTTGGCAGCCTCATCAGACCCGCCATGCCAAGGCGGGTGATGCGCCCGCACCCCAGTCGGGGTTCGGAGCACGGGCGCATTTCGGCTAGTCGGCGTCAACCCACTCCATGGTGGTCGCCAGCAAGTGGTTGTAGTCACCGCTGGTGGCCTCCTTGAGATAGGCGTCTTGCTCTTCATTGGAGACGCCAGCACGATGCATGGCCTGCGTTACTCGGGCCAAGATGGCGAAGGCGTTACCGTCCTCGCCAACCAGGTCGACGTGTACCTCTGGGTGCCTGATGTCGGCCATCGGTTACCCCTCCTCGTCTGGCAGAATATGGTAGGTGATGTCCGGCTCGTCTTCCTCGCCCCAAGCCGGATGGTCCCAGCCCATGCAGAGCAGGTGACGGTTGTAGTTCTTGCTGTGCGCCTTGCGGTAGGTGTCCTCCGCCGCGTTGGCGCTTTCCGCCTCCACGTGCTCCAGGACCGTCACCTTGCCGCCCTCTTTGGGCGTGGTGCAGATGGCGAACTTGTAGGTGACGTTCTCTGGCGTGTCACCCAGCACGCGCTTGACGTAGCCGCGCCTGGTCCAGCCGGGCATGCCTTGGGCGTCGTCGAAGAACACCTTGGTGCCCAGCGCCTGTGGGTGGCATCCGAAGCCAGTCTTGGCATCGACGACGGAGCCATCCTCAAGCTCGACCCGCTTGCCCTCCAGATTGATGTCCTCGATGCTCATTGCATTCTCCTTTCACACAGCCTGCCTCATCAGCGGTGGGGTGGCTGGCTCCCACCGGACTCCGCCCGCACATGGCGAGCGGAGTTTCGGCTGTTACGCCACGTCCTCTTCGGAATAGGCGAACCCTGTGATGACCATGCTCTGGAACTCGCCGTCGGGTGCAGTTGCCGGAGTTACGGCATACCCCTGCTTGAGCAAGAAGCGATACAGGTGCGCAGCGCGTTCTGCCGTGACCGTCTTGGCTCCGTCCCTGACTGCCTTGTCCCGCGCATGATAGGCATCCCAGTCCTCGTCCTCTCCGCGCTCAGGCGACGTGAAGGCGATGTCGCCCGCGACAACGATGACCCGACGAACAGGCTTGTTCTCCTGCGACACCGTGATGGCGTCCCGACGGAGAGCGAATCTGTCGCGCACACGCCGAACCTCGGTGCCCGGAAACTCCTTGACAATCTGGGCTGCCACATGCTTGGCCTGAAGAGTCTCGCCCGTGAGGGGATGATTCGGCATCCCCTTGGCACGCTCGGCTGCAGCCTTCTTCGCTTCACGCTCAGCGACACGGTCACGGCGATACTCTAGCCGCGCATTGAGCAGCTCTGGACCGAAGTTGGCGACCAACTTCTCGTACAGCTCCAAGGCCGCCACATGCATGACCTCACTTTCTGAGTTGCGCCCGATGGATGTCGACTTGTGCCCAGAGTAGTTGAACACAAGACGGTCCAGCTGCTCTTCCACGAACACAGCCGCGCCATACATGGCGTCCTTGCCCCGCTCAGCATAGACCTCGACGTACTTGAGCATGCTGCCGAACAAACTGACCATCTCTTGCTCAGCGATGAGGTCGAGCAGATAGTCGACCGTCCAGCTATCAGCAGCATTGGCGTCCATGGCCTTGTCGACCTTGCCGCGCAAGTCCACCGCCCTGGAGGCATGCTCCTCCCTTGCCCTGGCGATGCTACCCTTGCTCATCTCATACAACGAAATATGCATGGCGTTCTCCTTTTCTTGTGGCCTGCCTCATTCAGCTGCGGGCGGCCAGCCCCACAGGACCGGGCGGTGCCGCCCGGTTTCGGCTTGTTGTCCAGACGTCTTGTTGCCACCTACGCTACGCTGCTCTTTGCCGACTTTCGCTCGCTGGCCTACTACTTCTTGCGATGTTCAGCCAGGTCGTCGCGGTGGGAAGTCTTATAGCCGCCCACGCTGTGCTGCCTTTTGCTGACTCTGGACAATCTAGTAGTTGCTGACGGTCGCCCGTTCGTACGCTCCCCGGCTATGCCGGACGTGTCCCTCGACAGACCGTCAGCAATCAGCTGTGATGAGCTGCGTCTGGGTTCTTCTCGTAGGCCTCATCGACAGCCTGCTTCAGCCGCTGCCCGAAGTAGTCGGCTCCCCGATAGGAGTCGTTCGGCTTGTCCGGGTCAATGACCAGGATGTCGCTAGTGCTGAGGTCATCTCCCAAAGGGACGATGCCCAGCAGCTCTCCCTTCTCCGGCTCTGCCTCATACCCACCGCGCGAGTAGCCGGTGGTGGTGTAGCGGAAGCGCGCGACCATGTATGGCCGCCCACCAACGCCATTGCGGTGGTAGTGCAAGTGAAGAATCTCGAGCTCATCAACAGCATCGAACTTCGGTTTGCCCATGATGCACCTCCTGGTTGACCTGCCTCATCAGCCGCATGGCGGTCGCCCATGCAGGACCTGGCCGCGTGGGCCAGGTTTCGGCTACGCCTCGGCCAACTCGTCCACGCGTGTGTGGAAGTCATGCCAGGCAGCCGTCTCGTCTGCGAAGTAGTGCCCCCAGCACAAGCCACCGGTGGCAGAGATGCGCCACGTGGCGTATTGCTGGTAGTGGTTGGGCATGTACCCCAACACAACGCCATCTGTGATTGGTCTCGCGCTCAGTCGAGACAACGATGATGGCCTTGGGCGTGATGCCCTCCCGCTTCATCTCCTTGTCTACAGAGATGGCGGTGTCGCGCACACGCTCGGTCTCTCTCATGACGTGCCTCCCTCTGTTGACCTGCCTCATCAGCACATGGGCGGTCACCCCACGCGGACCCCAGCCTGCGCTGGGGTTTCGGCTCATACAGGCTTGAATTCCGGGCAGTTGGCAGGAGAGATTCCTGACCACAGACACTCGGGATGCGTGCCGCCACACACGACCTCATAGTCGGGCATGTCGCCATCTGCATAGTGGGGGCACACCTCACATGCCGCCTGGCAGAACTCACACCCAAATGGCCCTGCGGCTGTTCCGCCTGTGTGGTCATTGGCACAGTCATCGATGCACGTTAACGGCCACCTCTCGTCAGCCATCTTGCACCTCCCTTCTGCTCAAGTTCCCTCCCTACAGCTCGCGCAGCTTCATGCCGCGCTCAGCGGCGCACACTGGGCAGAACGCGGCTGTGGCATGCGAGTTGTGGATGCGACGCTCGTCAGCGCGCGTGGCGCCGTTGATGATGCGCGCAACCTCCCATGGTATGCCTGCCTGCCCTACCGCTGCCATGAGCTTGGAACCGTTGCCTGAGCGGTGGCGCGCTACGCGTGCCTCCACGTCGCTGGCCCAGCCCACGTAGTGGCGCGCGTGGGCCAGCGGGTGGTGCAGGTGGATGATGTAAACTGAGCCTTGCACATCTGTGGCCATGGGTGCCTCCTACCCTTGGTCTGTCTTACCGGGTCCGGTAAAGCCAAGGAAGCCATCACCGAGCGGTGGTGGCTCCCCTGGGCCTACAGGATGCGAAGCGCGAACTCCTGCGCGGCGCTGTGCAGCGAACGCTCATAGTGGCCGTTGGCACAGCCACAAGCGTCGCTGTCGAAAAGGTCGCCCTGCGCTGCCTGCACCATCGGGTGGCGCGGCGCGACCCAGGTCACGTGCTCATTGTTCACGGGCACGTACGCCAGCACAACCACGTGGTCGCCGGTGGCGGCTGGCTTGGCGTCTATCAGGATGGCTTTCATGGCTCTCTCCTTGTGGTGACCTGCCTCTTCAGACCGCACCCGGTCAACGGTGCGGTGACCCCGCGTTAGCGGGGTTTCGGCTTGGCTAGCTCAGGGTGATGACCTCATCATCGGCGGGCACCACGATGGGGCCCTCGGGGCTGTCAAGGTCATAGAACCGACCTGAGGTCCCTGGGGTACGGCGCACCCCACCAACGGGGATGAAGCTGTCGGCACGGCGATACCAGGCCAAACGGTCAGCGGAGAACCAGTCCTTCACGTTCAGGTTCTGCCGCATGAGCTGAACGGCTGGCCCGCCTGCCGAGCCCTCCCAAAGCTGCCTGGCGGTGATGGCTGCGGGATTCATGGCGTTCTCCTTGTGCTCAGCTGCCTCATCGGTGCCCGCTTGCTGAAGGCGGGCAGACGCGCGCGTTGGTCAACTCGCTCCTGGTTGTCTGGGTTGGTGGTGCGGCAACCTTTGCTGACGTGGCCTGGTCGCTATGCCAGGGTCTTCAGCGCCAGAGCGTAGAGCGTTGTCCGTGACGCGCGTTTCGGCTTAATGTTCAACCCAGAGCCTTGCGCTCGCCCTTGTGGTGGGGTCATGGCGTCCTTGTCGGCTCATGCGTGGGTTGCTCTCGCTCTGCGTGCGCATCTGGCGCGCGCCTGTGTTCTGGCCTGGCTACAGCTCTTCAAACGTGGCGTGCCTGGGGTGGGGCTACCCGCCCATGTGTGGCTTCCTGTGCTAGCGGCGCGCTGGGCGTGCGTGGTGCTGATGCCGCAGCGCGCTGGGCCTGCCGTGGTGACCCGGTGTGGGGTGTGGCCATGAAGAACTGGTTGACGCGCGAACGCGCGCGAGGCGCGCGGCGCGTGGCCGGTCAGAACACTCATTCAGCAACTCAGAGTTGGCGGGCCTTGGGGTGGTTGAACCTGAGGCGATGCTGTTCCCCGCAACGCGGGGGCGTTGGGCCGATGGGCCGCGTGTGAGCAGCGGCGCTCCTGCCTCAGGCCTGACGGTGGCGCGCGGGCGGTACCGGCCCCATGGGGGACCTCACAGACAACGCTGGCGCGCGCGCGGTGAACGACGGGCCACAACCCTGTTCGTGCCTCAACCCCCGAGCCTTGCGACGCCCGGACCGGGTTGGCCGGTGCCGGTGGGGAGAGCTATGGGAAGGCGCGATGGTCCTAAGAGCATTATCCCCGTTTTCAACCCAAAAGTAAACCGAAAACGCAAAAGACCTGTCAAAACAGGGCAAATCGTGATGACGGGAACGGCGCTCCCCCTGGCGTTGGTTCTTTCTCTTAGGCTCATTTTCAGGAGAGAGAAGAGAGAGGGTTAGGGATAAAGGCAAGGTTGCAGCGGGGGTCTGGTTGGGCCGGTGGTCAAGTGGGCTTACATGAGCTCTCCGTGGCCAGGTGGGCGTGATTTGGGGGTTGGGGGTGCTTGGTGAATGGGGGTGCCAAGTGGTGGGTGTTGGGGCTGGTAGCGTGGGCGAAATCCCCCACGGCCTTGTTGGCTCACTTGGTAAAGCCCAAAATCAGGCACGGCTATGTGTTGTTGGCTTGTTGGGGGTAGGGCACTTGACCAACGCACCACATTGCTCAGGCATCAACGCGGTCGCGGCTGCCGTCACCCTGGAACGTGAGCTACTCGCTGAGCTTTACCCCAGCGCCAACCAAGGCATCAAGTATGACTTGGCCGTTGCGGGAACCAAGCCCACTGACCCGGCGCGCAACCCCCACTACCGAAAGCTGTATGACGACTACCAGCGCAGCATTGCTGAGGTGGTCGTTCAAACCACCAACCGGCTGCGCGTTCTGATGGCCGAACAGGAATAGGCCATCTACCAGGGCAAACGAAAAGGCCTGGTAAATGGGCCATTGTAACCACTTGTAAGGCCATGCAGCAAGAACCAAAAGGCCTGGTAGATTGGCTGTTTTGCGTTTCCGGTCCCTTTCCCTGTGAAAACGCGAAAGGCCTGGTAGATTGGTTGCAGGCCCATTTTTGCTGGGCTTTGTAAAGCCTTACAATGGGCCATCTACCAGCGCGAATAGAATAGGGGGTTCTACCAGGGCGAACGTGCAACCAATCTACCAGGGCGAATGCGTTGGGGCGTTAGGCGCGTTCACGAAAAGGCCTGGTAGATGGGTCAAGCGAAAGGCCTGGTAGAGTGGGGTGTTTTATTAGGCCTGGTAGATGGGCCATTGTAAGCGCGTTTGGGGGCTAGCATCAAACCACCAATAACCAATCTACCAGGGCAAATCGTGTTTCTGGCCCGCTTCCCTGCGTAAAACCATTGCCCCTGGTAGACTGGCTATGGGGCCATTTTTGCGAGGCTTTACAGCGCTTTACAATGGGCCATTTACCAGGGCGAACGGAAAGCGCTGGTAGATTGGTTGTTGGGCGTAAAGGCTGTTCGAGGCGCGCGGCTGTGGGCTATGGCGCCAGGCCCAAGGCGGGGGCGAGCGCAGGCAGGGGGAGGCCATGGGCGAGCGCCACGCCGGCAGGCACGAGCGCCACGGTTCCCGCAAACGTTTGCTCCGTTTGCGAGAAAAATTCGTGCTTTACGTTGCACGAGCGCGGAGTTGCTCCACAGTTTCTGCACAAAACTAAAAGTACACCTGCCACCCACCACATCAAGTGAGGTGATAGTCCGTGGCCCTCGACAAACCTGGCTCTCGCAAATCCTCACCCCTCAATGCGCCCCTAGTGGGTCAGTTCTCGGCCAAGGCAGCCGACGACATCGCCCGACGCACTCTGGGTGCCATTCCCAAGAGCGGTGCAGACCCTGCCTGGGCAGAACGCGAACGCAAGGCATTGAGGCATGACCTGGCTGGCGGCCCCATGAGTGCCCCATTCTCGTTTGTGACACTGCTCCGCGACCGTCTAGCTGAGATTCCTCGTGACGCACCCGAGGAAGACAAGCGCACCTACGCCCAGCACCTCGTCGACATGACAATCGCAGCGGCCATCTTGGGTGACATCCATGCTCGCAAGCTGTGCTTCGAGTACATCGAGGGGCTGCCCAAGAAGACCATTGAGACCACTGTGGAGGTGAACATCCACGAAGTCTCCGAAAGCGAACTCGACCGAGAAATCCGCGTCCTGTACGAGAGACTTGAAGCAACTCCGGAAGGTCAGCGAGCCTTGGCAGCGGCAAAGCTCCCGGCCAGAACAGGGCGGAAAGCGCCGGTCGGACCACAGCAAGCACAGAGAGGACAAGGAGGTCGTCACGGCAAGCCTGACACCCCCTCCGTCAGCTGACGACCCGCTAGAACAGAAGCGCCAGCTAGTTCTGCTCCTCCGGGAGAAGGCTCGCCGAGAGGCCATGTGGCCTCATTGGACACCCAACAAGTCACAGGTGCCGTTTGTCTCCTCACCGGTGAAGTTCCGGTGCTTCAATGGTGGCTTCGGAGCTGGCAAGACGTTTGGCGGTGCACAGGAGGCCTGGGCTGCCTGTCGGGCATTCCCGGGCAGCCTTGGCCTCATTGTTGCGCCAACGTACCCAGAGCTGCGTGACTACACACAGCGGACGTTCTTCTCCCAGCTGACCCTTCCAGATGGTGCACCTTGTGATGCCGACAATATCACCAAGCATCCGCTCGTGGAGAACTTCAACAAGTCTGAGCAGACGCTGAAGCTGGTCAATGGCTGTGAGATATTCTTCCGCTCTGCAGACAAGCCCAGCAGCCTCGTAGGGAGCACGGTAGACTGGTTCTGGCTTGATGAGCCCGCCTCCTGTGCGGCAGTCACGTGGAAGTATCTCCAAGGTCGGCTCCGGGGAAAGGTCGGTCCACGCAGGGGCTGGTGTACCGGCACCCCCAAAGGATTCAACTGGGTGTACCGGGAGTTTGCCGAACGCCCCCGCAAGGACCATGCCCTCTTCACGGCATCAACCATGGACAACGCCGAGAATCTGCCACCGGACTACATCGCCGCGATGCTTGAGTCGTACACAGGCGTCTTCGCAAGGGGGAACATCTATGGCGAGTTTGTTGGCTTTGAAGGACAGGTCTACGAGTTTTCTCGAAGTGTGCATGTCCTGCCTTCAGACTGGCAACCCGCCCCCGATGTGCCTGTGGACCGCGTGGCAGACTTCGGTACCAACGCCCCAACTGTGTGGCTCTGGGTGCAGGAGATTGCTGGTACCGTCTACATCTTCGACGAGCTTGAGGTCCGGCGACAGCCAGTATCAACCATTGCCCAGGAGGTTCTCAGCCGATGGTTAGGCCTGCTCCATGGGCAGGACTTTGGAGACATCGCCGGTGCACAGCACGACTCCAACCTACAGAGCTTCATAAGCAACTACGCGCGCGAGGGCATTCGCATCCGCACACGGTTCGGCGGAGCTATCAAGGCCGGCATTGAGGTTGTGACGCGGTTTCTCAACCCCTCTGCAACCATCGATGGTGCCCTGCGGCCCCGGCTCCTTGTGCATCCCCGGTGTGCCCGTCTGATTGCTGCCTTTGAGACGTATCACTGGCCAGAGGACAAGGATGGCAATCCGGTGGGCGACGAGCCAGAGAAGGATGGCGTAAGCGACCATAGCATGGATGCCGTGAGGTACTGGTTTGTGAATCGGCATCCGGAGCAATTCCGGCGTATTCCTATCTTCTCGGCACCGGTTGCCGGTCAGCGGTCCTATCAGCAGGGTGCACCCTCCATCACACAACGAGCCAACCCGTTGCTTCCGCCCTCTGAGGTGGAGCGCATGGGGATTGTGGGAGCTGCAACCCAGCTCAGGCGAGCGTATCCAAACTAGGAGGTGGATGTCGTGTCATTTGATGTTGTGGAAATCATCTTGCTCGCGGTCATTCTGGCAATTCTCATCTTCAGACGGTAAGGAGATGACCGCCTGTCCTGGCGAAGGGGAAGGTGGATGAACGGAGAGACGGACGAGGAGCTCGGTGGCTGGACCGTGGACACTCTGAAGGAGTACGTGGACCAGCGTCTGGCCGACAACAGAGAGACCATCGACAAGAATGAGGCATTCAATGCCGAGCGGTTTGCGGCCTCTCGGAAAGCGGTTGACACTGCTTTCGAGGCAGCAAAGGAGGCGGTTCTCAAGTCGGAAGCATCGGTCGAGAAGCGGTCGGATGCGGTGTACGTCACCCTCATCAAGCTCCAGGAGTCTCTCGCAGCGGTCATGCCTCGCGTTGAAGCAGAGCAACGGTTCAAGGCTCTGAACGATTCCAAGACCGAGCTCAAGGATATCACCACTACTCTTGCGAGTCGCCGAGAGCACGATGCCCTTGTAGAGAAGATGAACGCTTTCGAGACACGACTTACGACTACCGAGGGCATCCACAAGGGCTCGGACATCACAATGGGCAAAATCTATGGCGCCATTGCTGCCTCAGTAGGACTCATCTCCATATTCATCTTCTTGCACGACAAGTTTTCCTGAGAGGGGTGAAACTGGGTGGACCTCAAAACCCTCCTCGTCATTCTTGTGGTGGTCGTCGTTGTGATTGTCCTCCTCAGACGATAGCAATGGCAATGGCGACAGAGGCCTGGCAGAACGTCCGTGTGTATCTGCACAACGACGTTGTCTGTCCAGGGTGTGGTGACCCAAACTGCCATGTGCTTGTGAGACGACGCCAGTCAACTCCGCCAGACACCCTTGAGTGTCCGCGTTGTGTGTTGCGTAGGTTGCACCCAGAGGAGTACAGCTAATGCCAAAGTTGCGAGACCGCATAGCTCGTCTGCTTCTCGCCAATACGCCTTCGCCTGTGGAGAAGCCATCAGAAGATGACAAGGCTGCCCAAGAAGCGGGGAGCTATGTCTCGCCATGGTTTGGCAAGGTTGATATGCGCATTGGCACATACAACCGCGACCGCATCCCGCAGAGCACCTATGACCTGATGGAATGCGACCCCATCATCGCCCTCGCGCTTGAGATTCGGACGCTGGCGCTAGTGGGGATAGACTGGTCGGTCAATGGGCCCAACCCGCGCGTCAATAAGTACATACAGGCTGTCCTAGAACCCATCATGCCAACCATCATTCGCAACTGTGCCCACCGGGGAGCCGCGCGTGGTTGTGCCCCTGTGGAGCTGGTCTGGGAGAGCGCCCCCTCCGTCATCTCCTACATGCCCACAAGTGGGCGGCCAGCGACCAGTACCGCGCCCTCCCCGGTGACCGTCAACATGGCGGATGAGATTCCGGGTAGTGCGGAAGACCAGCCCGCTACAGACAGAGGCCCCGGCACCCCGACAATCAAGCCCAGTGAGATTACGGAGACCGTCACGGGCTATCGCATTGCCAAGTTCAAGCCTCTGTCGCTGACACAGGTGTACGAGATACTGATGGACGGCAACGAGAACTTTGCCGGCTTCCGGTGTGTCACCCCCAACGTCGACCTGCGAGTTGAGGAGGGCAGTTGTTTCCTCTTCACGCACAATCCTTGGCCCTCTCTCTCACCGTTCTATGGTCAGGGGGACTTCAGGCGCGTGTATGATGCCTGGTATCGTAAGCAGTTCCTTGATGACTGCTACCTCAACTATCTGCAGCGGTTCGCCACGCCGACCACCATCGTGACCTATCCGGAGGGGGCAACGGCTGACGGCACCAACAACAAGGACGTGGCGGACAGCATCGCTCTCCAGCTGACTAAGGGTGGCGCGGCCACATGCACGCTCCCGGCAGCTTTGTCAGACGAACCACAGTGGTCTGTAGACTTCAAAGAACCCCAGAACGCCAGGAAGCTCTACGATGATGCTCTCAACTTCTACAATCAGCAGATGCTCCGAGGAATGCTCATCGGTGACAAGATGGTCACCTCAGTCGGGGCAGTGGGTAGCTATGCACTGTCCCAAACACACTTCGATGTCTTCATTCTGGCAGTACAGGGCCTACTGGCTGAGATACTCAATTCAATCAACAAGCAGCTGGTACCATTGATTGTACGCTACACTTTCGGACCAGACGAGCCCTCTCCTATGGTTGAGTCTCCAGGTGTCTCTGACCACAACCGTGAGGTTCTGGAGCAACTGCTTGTTCCGGCCCTCCGTTCGGGCAGCATGCACATTGATGTCTCCTCGGTGGCTGACAGGCTTGGTCTGCCGATTGTCTCGGCCACCGAGCGGCCAATGCGTAGCAATGTGGTGGTCAACCAGCCCACCAATCCCTCTCAGGGAACACAGCCCATGAATGCGGAGGAGCAGGCTCGTGCTGCTCTAGTCCAGCTTGCCGAGGCAGCTCAGGCACTGCGCTTGACCTTGGCTGGTGAGACGGATGCCTTGGACTGAAGGGGACGTTGACAAGCACATCAAGGGGCTCTCCCCAGAGCAGAAGGCCGTCTGGGTGAAGGTTGCCAACCATGTTCTCAAGGACTGTCTGGCTCGCAACGGGACAGACTGCGAGGGCAAGGCAATTCGCATCGCCAATAGCACGGCTAAGAGCCATATACAAGGCGAGGCACTGAAGGCAGCCGAGGAGATTCTTCTGCAGGCAGACATGCTTGGGTACTGGCGCGCGCCAACGCCCAAGGAGATTGTCTATGGCGACCTGGACCGGGTGCGCAGCGAGTTTGACCGAGCCGAGGTCATGATGACAGAAGCTGGCGCACCGCTCGTGAAGCGAATAGTCAAAGAGGTCATGGCACAGGCGTTGGCGATGGTCAAGGCTGACAATGTGCGCGGATTGACAACTCTTACCGCACCACACACAGGCGCTCTTGCTGCTGCGTTTCGTAAGCAGGGAGCGAGAGTTGTGGAGATGGGGCGGCAGCAGGTTCTGCAGGCGCGCAAGCGATGGCAGGGGAGAGCCTTCGCGATGCCTCGCAAGCGGCCACTGCCAGGTCTTTCGGCCCTCGGTGGGGCATTGGATGCTCGGTTTGACATTGATGCCGAGCGGGTTGGCGCAGACATTGTCAATGCAGCCCGGACCTCTGCCATGAGTCTGGAGGCATGGTGGGACCGGTTTGGCGGAACACAGGTTCGGCAGGTCACATTCAAGACGCTGGAGGAACAGGCACGGATAGCGGGTCTGAGGTCATTGACAGCGGTTGCCGTGGCTCAGGGGCGACAGGCCTACGGGTATGGACGATTCATTGCGATTGAAGAGGTCATGGATGACATTGCTTATGTCATCTCCTCTGCAATTCTAGACCACAACACATGTGACTGGTGTCGCGCTCAAGATGGCCGAGAGTTCCCTCCCGAGGCAGCGTTGCAGATACCATGGGCTGAGTGCGAGGGACAGCAGTGGGGTAACACCTGTCGCTGTGGAGCGATAGTTGTCTTCAAGACAGAATGGGCCAGTAAGCCACTAGGAGGAGAAGAATGACGACCATCAAGTGTCCGAAGTGTCACGGAAGAGGAAAGCTCTTTGGTCGTACGTGCACAACCTGCAAGGGCGAGGGGGAGTTGACGTCTCCCCCGAAGGACCTGGATGGAGTGGTGCTGCCCGAGGCTGTTCCTCCGATGGGCACGACGGCCGAAGCTGCGCCAATAATGAAAGACATCATCAGACAGGCCAGGGAGCAGCTCGCAGACCCGGTGGGAGCCGAGAAAGAACTCATCGTGGCAGCCGCCATCAAGCTCGTCACCTCTCGCGATGACCCATATCGCCATGAGGAATGGTGGCGGGCGGACCACTTGTGGTGCTTCTTCTGTGGAGCCAACATCGAGTTCGGTAACGAACACGCTGAGACCTGCCCTGCAGCAGCATTAGACCGTGCCGTTGGCGCGCTCTGGAGTACTGCCGGTATCACTGCATGAAAGGAGGGTTGTTGCTATGAAGGAAAACCAACCGCTATATCTGGTGGGTCTGCCACTCGTTGGCAATCCCACTCCGGAATTGGTTGCGGTCTTCCCAGTTGGCGTCTGGGAGACGGACAAGTATGGCAAGGTGGACCTGTCACGCAGACGTTGCGACCAGATAATCGCCAACTTCAGCAATGACGTCATGCACAGACAGGTGCTTGTGGACCGCAACCACGAGTTCAAGGAGTCTGCGGGTTGGGTTCAGCGTCTGGGATACGGCACATACATCCTGGATGGCAAGACGATGGCTGCTGTTGTAGCCCAGATTGAATGGACGCCACTGGGTGAGCAGCTGCTAGGAGACAAGTCCTATCGGTATGTCTCTGCTGCAATTGGCGACTACACCGACCCGGTCAGCAAGAAGGCATATCACAATGTGCTCAAGGCTATCTCGCTCACCAATGTGCCGGTGATGCCTATTCCCCCCATCGGAGACGTCTCCGTTTCCGAGGAGGGCCAGGAGCAGCCAATCCTGGAAGAGGAAGAGATGCCTATGCCGGTCTTGCTCTCTGAGTTGTTCGGGATGGAGCCTCCCGAAGAAGGCGAGGAGGAGCCATCCGAAGACCCTCCCGCAGAGGAACCTCCGGCTGAAGAGCCGGTGGAGATGGCCACGACCAAGAAGGAGGCCGATGGGGAGCACCCTGCGAGTGATTACGCCTATGTTCCAGATGCAAGCGAGCCGAGCACCTGGAAGCTCCGCATCGACGACGCCGGGCACGTTGGGGGCGCAATTGCCGCTCTCGGCAAGGGGTACCGGGGGAACAAGGCTCAGATTCCTTCAGCCGACCTAGGAGCGGTCAAGCGAAAGGTAATCGCTGCGTGGAAGAAGTTCCACCCGGATGAGGACGCGGAGAAGTGTCCTCTCAAGATGTGTAAGGAAGAGGACGAGGAATTGGACTCAGAACAGGAAGGAGGGACCAGTATGCCAACCGAGGATGAGGTGAAGTTGGCAGAGGAGAAGAAGCTGGCGGAGGAGAAGCTGGCCGAGACGCAGAAGCAGCTTGAGGAGGCCACTGCAGAGGTTGCCACCTACAAGGCTCGAGAGTTGCAGGCGCACATGGCCAGTCTCGCCTACGACCAGCCCACGCTCGACAAGGTCAAGAAGCTCTGTCTGGCCGAGTCGGCGGTCGAGGTGCAGTTTGCTGAGGGTGGGCCGAAGCTCACACTCGCGGATGCAATTCTCGACATCCTCGAGAATGCCAAGCCTGTCCACGTCGACACCCAGACAGCTCCGAAGCCACCGGATGCTCCCGGTGAGCAGGCGAAGGAGCTGAATGATACCCAGGAGCAGATTGCTCACTCACTGGGCATCGACCGTGACCCCGAGCTGATGGAGGACTACCGCAAGCGGGTGCTCGCTGAGACGCCTGCTGCATAGCCTCACTCTACACAGGAAGGAGGACCAACATGGCCGTCACTGCTGTTCCGCTCACTGCGGACAGGGACATGACCTATCGCGGCGCGATGCATTACACCGGCGCGAAGGCCAAGGCGAACACCGCCATCTTCGCCGGTAGTCTGGTCAGCCGAGATGCCTCCGGGTACATCTGCCCGGCTACCGATGCCACTGGCTACACGTTCGCCGGTATCTGTCGGACCCATGTCAACGCGGTCAACGACGGGACGCACCCCACTGTGGAGCTGATTCAGGACGGCGACCACCTGTTGCCGTTCAACAGCAGCACCATCACAGAAGGAAGCGCGTCCGTTGCCTGCTACGTTGCCGATGACAACTCGGTGGACGTGGCGGGTGAGACCGCAAACGACCTGCAGTGCGGCGTGCTTGTCGAGTATGTGGACAGCACGCATGGTTTCGTTCGTATCGACGGCTACGCCAAGTAGCCCTAGTTGACACAAGGAGGTGACATGACATGCCAGTGTTTGGGACTTCAATGATTCAGGACGCGGACATTCTGAAGGGGGTGTTCGAGGGCTTCCGCGCGCTGTACGACAAGCAGTTCGCGCTTGCTCCTCCCTTCAACTTCGCGCCCTATGTCGTTGACGTTCCGGCCACAACCTACCTCATGAACTATGACTGGCTGACGGACATCCCGGCGATGAAGCCATGGGTTGGTAACAAGAAACTGCGTGACTCCATCTCGGCGCATGTGTACACCGTCAAGTCCATCATGTATGAGGCCACGCTTGTGGTCGAGAAGCGCGACATCGAGACCGACCAGCTTGGCATCTACACTCCGCAGGTTGCCATGCTGTCAGAGGAAGCCAAGAACCATCGGCTTCGTCTCTTCGCGGAGTGCATGGAGGCCAATGCGAATACCTTCGATGGCGTGGGGCTGTTCAGCACGGCCCACCCGAAGGACCGCACGGACCCCGCAGGCGCAAGCACCTACTCCAACTGGGGTAGTGGTGCGCTGAGCCTTACTGCTCTGCAGACGGCCCGCACCCAGATGCGCAAGCTGACGGATGCGGAGGGACGACTTCTGGGCATCATGCCGGACACCCTCATGGTGCCGGTGGACCTGGAGGACCTGGCCAATCGGTTGGTCTACACAACCGGCCCCAACCAGTCGTTCCCTGGGTCGGCCATCAACGACATCAACCCCATCCAGAGATGGGGCATGGGCGTTGTGACCAACCCGTATCTCTCTGATGCCAACAACTGGTATCTCATCGATACGGGCAAGCCCATCAAGCCGTACATCTACCAGCACCGCGTGGACCCGCACTTGGTCCCGCTCATCGACCCCAGCTCGGAGCCGGTGTTCATGCGGAACCAGTTCCTCTACTCTGTGGAGGCGGACTACACGTTCGTGCCTGGTTTCCCGCAGGTTATCTACGGGTCCATCGTCGCCACATAGGCCCGTGCCTCAGGACAGACGCTGGTGGCGCTACCAGCGTTCTCGTCCCGAGATTCGTGTTCGGAGGGTCTGGGCGCTCAGACCTTGCGAAGACAAATAACGGGCGAGGGGAGGGTTACTCATGGGAGTGGTAGTAGACAGCAAGAAGACGAACCCGTATGGAACCACATCGGCCTACGTTACCGTTCCGGGGTCTACTGTCAACACGGTTCTTGGCGGTGATGACAGTCTGTCCATCACGCTGAAGAACACGGCAGGAACAGGAACCATCAACTGGAAGGTAATCGCCACGAACGATGACCTTGCCCCTGGCGTAGACATCAACCCAGCTGTTCACGCTACAGTCGAGGTCAAGGCTGAGGCAACCTTGGCATCTGGGGCGGCCACTGGGTACGAGGAGGATGTTACGGGGTACAGGCACTATGCAGTGCAGGCCAAGGACAGCACCGGCCCGGCAACGGTGGTCGCAAACCTTCTGGTGAAGGGGTGATACGATGACTGACTCCAGGGCTGAAGCAACCCCGACCGCAACGTTGCGCGCGGTCATCAAGCGTGCAGACGGACGAGTGGAAGACCTGGGAATCGTCGCTAGCACCGGCTCTATCAAGCGGAATCGTTGGCGTGCCGCATGGCGACGCCTGGTGAGGAGGTAACAACATGGGAACTATATTCACAGACGCAGGAGAGGGATTCATTGCCGACCTCGTCGATGGCGGCAGCAGCAAGCCAGCGAACTACTACATCGGTTGGGGAACCGGAAGCACGCCGGCAGCCAAGGGCGACGCTGTCATTGAGGGCGAATCGCCTCATGAGAGTCGTGCTAGTGCCACCTTGTCTCAGCCCAGCGCCGACACTAATCGCTTTGTCGGTACCATCCAGTGTGCCACGTCTGGCAAGACGATTGCGAATGCGGGTGTGCTGACGGCATCCGCCAACGGCGCGCTCGTCATCCATGGCGACTTCACTGGCATCGCACTCAACGTCGGTGACAGCATCCAGTTCACCTATGAACTGACCTACAGCTAGTAGGCTGCCATATCTTCGCTATACGTAAGTGGTGCTTCCAAGTATTGGTGTACGACTTCTGGTACATCCGAAACTTGGGAAACCATCAACTGCGGTTCATAGGGGAGTAAGGGTGCCATGGCAACACTCAACGTCAAAACTGAATATGGCGCTCACGGGGATGGGGTTACTGATGATACCGACCACATCAATTCGGCCATAGCGGCAGCGGCATCGGGCGATGTCATCTACTTCCCTGAGGGCACTTACCCAGCTTCAGCCGGTGTCACGTGCGTGACCGGCAGGAGCTTTCTTGGTGACGGACCTGACAAGTCATGGATTAAGGGTGGATTACGATGGCAGGCCCATGTCAATCTAACTGACATTGCTATTGGCACTGATACACAGGGAACGGCAGAGGCCACCCCATAAGTACCATTGGTCAACTTGACAACCTCGGTGGGTGCTGTTGCGGTGCGGAACGTATTCCCCTTGAACTGAGGCCCTTGGTCAGCATTGGTGACCCATGCGCTTCACCGACAATGTGTTTGTAACGACCTCCGGGACCAACATCGGTCTCTATGACGACTCAACCAAAGTTGAGACCAACTCAATTACTAATCCTGGGTACTCAAAGGTGCCACGGGCATTAACATATCCTGTCCCTAGTCGGCCCTACGCTAAGAATGCCAGCATCACCGCTGTTGACTTCTTTGGAGGAACGGTCTTCATCAATACAACAGATTCTGCGGCTGATGTGGATGCCACTGGATATCTCGACCTTGATGGCGTGGCACTAGGGACGGTTCCTGTGCCTGCTAACGATTCTGTTGTTGCCCTGAAGGATTACGGGCCAGGCATGCTGCTTACCCTAGCTGGATAGAGGGTGAAGGCTGATGACAACATACGGATTTCCTCGTATTGCGTCTTATCTTCCATAGAGTCTCGTAACAGGAGGGCACCGTGGCATTCAAGGACAAGGGTGGCTTGCCGAATCTGATATCCTGGTTACCTGACCCGCATACAGCGGCCACTGCCTCGATAGCCAAGTTCGATGCCATCATCTTGCCATTCGACCACTCAGACCACATTGCCTCCATTCGGGCGCTGAATCCAGACATCGGCGTTCTCACTTACGAGAACGCCGCGAACAAGTACTACAACTATCAAGAAGGCCCTGATGGCGACAATGCCGCATTCGTCAAGTGCTCGATGCAGTGGGTCTTCACCCAAGCTGGGTCTACTCTGGCATCAACTTGTGCTTCCGGTGATGCATCACTCTCGGTTACTGCCGTTGATGCAGACAAGTTCGTCGTGGGTGACCTCATTGTTTGCGACGAGGAACTGATGCGCGTGACTGGCAAGAGTGATGGTACACCGGGCACTCTCAATGTCACACGAGCAGTTGCAGCTTCGGGTACATGGCATTCTGCCACGGGACATACCAGTGGAGTTCGCATTGCCGCTGCAGGTATCTATGGCAGCAACTCCACGAAGATACTCATGAACATCACATCGGGTTGTCCAACAGTGGACCTGGGCGGAGGGTATGGTGCTGAAGACTACGCCACCTACTATGCCCGTGTCTCGAACCAAGACCTGAGCTATGGTGGAGAGACCTGGGATGGGTCCATGATTGATGTTGCCAACGGTGAACTTGCCCTTGGTAGCAATCGCACCTATGACCCTAACAACTCGAACAGTGCGGCTGCCTCTGCCACTTGGAACGCCATGTGGACGGATGGCATTGCTGACTACACCGGCCAATTCAGGGCGCTTACCGGTGACGATGTCATTCTCACGGGCAACAATGCCGAGACCAACTACTCGTTGCTCAATGGCAACTACTGGGAGGGATTTCCCTCTTCCGATGGTAGTTGGGACCAGGTTTGGACCTGGTACAACATGATAATGGGGTACCAGCCCGAGGGCAACTATCTTGAATGGATGGCGAACTGTGCAACTGGCGCTACCAATATGACGCACATGGAGGTCTATGAAACCACAGGGCTACCACCTACAGGCTGGCCCACCGACCCGGCTCCCACGTATCGCAAGATGCGGTTCGGGCTAGGCACAACCCTCCTGGAAGATGGCTACTTTGCCTACTCGTATTCCAATGCTGCAGTCCATGCTCACGGTGGTGGCATCCAATGGTTTGACGAGTATGACAATGCGGGGTCTGCTCGGGGATACCTGGGACGTGGTATTGGTTCAGCTTACTACGCTTTGCCTGCAATTCCTGCCTCAGCCAACATGATTGACGGGGGTCATGGCGACTTTGATGCTCAGCATGACTTCGACCAATGGTCAACGGTTGTAGGTGGAGGCGCATCTGGCTCATGGAGTTGGGACAACACACAGGGGTATGGTTCAGCAACCGGCTGCATGAAGGCCAACATCACCAATGCACCAGGTGATATCAACTACGTAAGTAGCCACTACCATGCCTCTGGGGGATTTACATCGGGGCAACCGTACACCATCCAGTTTGCAGCTAAGGCATCCGCAGAGAACAAGATGCGGGTCTACATCGCAGGGGCAGGTGCTGGTTCTCCATACATGAAGTGGTCGACCAAGGCATCGGTTCGTCTTGGCACAGACTGGAAGGAATATGAACTGTCCGGGGTATCGAACAGCACTGATGCAACCGGGTATGTCAACTTCATGTGCGGGTCCGCAACAGGACAGGTCTGGATAGACGACGTCAGGGTTCTGCCTGGTAGACGCGATGTATGGCGTCGTGACTTCGACAATGGTGTCGTTCTTGTCAATCCAGGAGACCAGCCAAAGACGGTGAGTCTTGGCGGTGTCTATCGCAAGATACAAGGAACCCAGGACCCAGTTGCGAACGATGGATTTCTGTACTCCTCGGTGACCATTCCAGCTGTGGACGCCTGCATTCTGCTCAATCCCGGACCAAGCATGATGGTTGTCCATCCGCCCGGATAGAACTGAGGCCAGGGCATGGCTGATGACCATAGACACCCAACCGCAAACGGTAGTGCCAGTTCCTGGACAGCCTCTGGCGCTACATCGGCCTGGCAATGCGTCGATGATGAAACACCCAATGACGACACCGACACTATCTATCCGACTGTCAATGGTCAGCAGGCACTGTTCGCTTTCTCAGCTTTCGGAATTCCTGCTGGAGCCGTTGTCAGTAGTCTGGATGTAACGTACCGGCACAAGAAGACAGGTAGCTCAGCTGCCAATATACATTCAGTTCTAAAGGTTGGCGATACCGTCTACCACAGCACAGATGGCGGCGTCAACCCAACTAATGGGGTCTGGAACGACCGTACCTATCAATACACAACCAATCCGAAAAGTGCAACTGCCTGGACGGCAGATGACATCAATGGGTCTGGTACCAATGCCCTTCAGGAGTTCGGTGTTGACACGACAGACATAACTCCGCGTGTCTACTGCACACAGGTGTTTGCTACCGTCAACTACACAGCAGAGACTCAAACACCTGTTAGCGGGTCTGTAACAGCGACTGGCGCTCCCTCTGTGAGCAAGATTGATGCGGTGGTTCTGCCCGGTGTTGCTGCTAGTGCAGGGGCTTTGACCACCAAATTCGCGAATCTGTGGACCGTGGGCATTACGGCTGTGGCAGACGCCTATGGCCAAGCGGTCAAGACTGGCAACCAGGTTCTTGGGCAAGTCACGGGGTTTGTCGCTGCAAGTGTAACCCGTATCTCGGCATTGAATCTTCCGACTGTGTCTGGATATGGCACATCCGTGGTGGGCAAGACCGTCGGTCTGGTTCGCTCAGCTGCCGCCTTGGGAGTTGCAACAGCTAGCAAGACTAGAACTCTTGTTCAAGTTGTCACCGCCACGGGTTCTGCTCTGCTTACACGGGCCATATCTCTGGTGCAGGGGCCTGTCTCGGTGAGTGTTGGGGCTGGTCTGGCGAGACTCGTCGGGTTGGTCCACTCCGTGATTGCGACAGCGAATTCTCTTGGCCAGCAACTCAAAACCAAGTATGTGACGGGGTCTGTCACCGCTGTGGCAGCAACTACCTTGACAACTTTGACAAGTCTGATTCGTTCTCTGGTCGCCACAGCAACGGCAATAGGACAACAGGTCAAGGGTCGGTTTGTTACAGGGTCTGTTGTTGCTAACGTTGTTGCGACCGTCGGTCGTATGGCCTCGTTGACGGGGTCTCCGGTCTATGCCATGGCTAACGCCACTCTTGCAAAGCTGGTCGGCTTGATTCGGTCGATTTCTGCAACGGCAGCGGCCATCGGTCAGCAAATCAAGGGCCAGTTCATAACCGGGTCTGTGACTGCGGTTGCGAGTGCGAGTCTGAGTCGAATAATGAGTCTGATTGTTCCGGCTGCCACTGCTGTCGCAACACCAACTCGCAGCCTTTTCATTGCTCTATTGAAGACCCTGGATGCAATAGCAACTGCAACAGGTTCTCAACTCAAGAGCGGCACCAACGCTGTGGAGGGAGCGGCTACAGCAGTTGCTACTGCCACGGTTACCAGGGCAATTAGCGTTGTGCATCTGTTGACTGCGGTTGCAACGGCAATGCTTGCCCGGCTGATAAGTCTCTTCCAAACACTGGGAGCCATAGGAACCGCAACCGTTCAGGCAATCAAGGTCAAGACGGTTCAAGGGACGGCTACATGTCTGGCGATACTCAATGGTGTTCGCGCCATCGGCCTCATCAGACCAGCCAGCGCCTCTGCCTTTGTCCTGCTTGTCAAGACACTGAGTTTGACTCGCTCTGCAACGGCAAGCATCACTATTCTGGCCCAAAAGACGATAGCCTTCATCAAGGTCATAACTAGTACCAGCCAGGCGGTTAGTTACAGAATGGCCTCTCTGGTCAGGTCTGCTACGGCAACTGGAGGTGCGACCCTACTCAGGCTGATAGCCCAGACTCAGTCGATTCTAGTCAGCATTGTGGCAACGTGCGAAAGAGAGTTCACATCAGGCATCAGGCTTGTGGTTGGAACCGTCACTGCGATAGTCTTGCCCACGCTGCAACGTGCACTGAGTCTGACCTGGCATCTTGATGTTCTGGGGTCCGTTTCTGGCCTCATACAACGTCTGAAATCAAGCGTCCATGCCATGGTTGTTGTAACGGCTTCAGCCGGGTCGACATTGTTCAAACGATTTCTGTCCACGATTCTTCCAAGCCTCACAGGGGACTTGGCAGGAACCGATGACCTATCAGGAAACATGAACGGAGACCAAAGGCTGTCTGGAGAGCAGGGGTAACGATGATAACCCTGAATGTAGCTTCAACCAAGACATTGACCTACCATCCGGAGGTCAACGGCGTTGCCATCACTGAGGCTCTTCCTTCTCCTCCAACGGTCGAGATTCTGGATGGCAACCTTGCTCCGGTAACACTCGGGCACACGCCCGCCTGGGATGGGGTGGACGGATATTTCTTGACCATTGACCCTGTCGAGGTTCCAGTTGAGAAGGCTGGCGAGATATGGCAGGTGACATGGACCTGGGTCAAGGACGGCGCAACTCTGTCCGACACAGACTATGTGGCCGTTACAGTTGGCGAGACGGGCCTCTATGGGACTGTTGCGGGTGTGCAGGAGTACTTCCCGCTGCGAGTCATCCATTTTGCCCCAACGTCCCAGCCGTTCACTTCTCGACAGGTGGCTGTGGCCCTCATCCAGCACTCTCGCATCGTCAACATGAAGTTGGTGGCTGCTGAATATGAGGTTCCTGTCACAACTGACAATCCTGACGCCTATGGAATCATCACCGACATTGTGCAGAAGTTGGTCGCCTCAGATGTCATGCAGCGCATAGACCTGACACGCTCAGAGTCACCCGTTGTGGTGGCTACAGCTGGTACATGGCGTAAGCAAGCCGAGCAGACTCTTGAAGACATTCTCAACGGTGACCTTGTGTTGCCGGGCACTACGCGCGCGGGCGCGTACAAGGTCTCAATTCCTGGAGTCATCACGGCTCCAGCGGCTATAGATGTGAGCGTTAGAACCCAGGACTTCATCACCTACCGTGGCGGCTATTCTCCAGAGGTGACGTCATGACAGAGGAACACATCACAGGAGGAGAAGGGTTCTATGGTTCTTACATGCCACCTCGCAATGTCAAGAGTCTCTTCCCACCGAACGAGACATATGGTAGTGAATATGTCATCAGGACGTTCGCCAATTGGCGAGACCCCATTTGCGCCGTCATTCCCACTGAGTTGAACTTGGAGCGGTCTTGGATTGAGCCAGCTGAGCGAGAGGTGCCTCTTCCGGCTGTTCTGTCTTGGCCACCGCATTGCGACATGGCATACGCCCAGTTCAAGAAGGCCATTCCTTCTTGTGCTCCGTTTGTCTATGCTGTGGCCATGACCTCTGGGAATCAGAACAAAGCACCTCTAGCATCACGGCGTGGTACTGTAGTTGTGCCGTTCTATGCTCCAAATGGTCAGACAGACTGGAAGGCCATGGCCGAGGGCTTGAAGGACCTCGAACCACCGGTGAGAGTCTGTCTCCATGACCATGACCTGAAGGAGAATCGTCACCAGTTCTTTGAGGGATACCAGGTCATTTCGCCTGGTCCCGTCAAGGAGAAGGAGTATCTGTTTCGGTTGGCAAACCTCTTCAGGGAGGTTCGATGGGTTGCCAGCAACCGGTTCAGCAGCATAGCTCTCTATGCATTGATGGGGGGCGCTTCCTACTTCAACTATGGCCCTGCACCGATTGTTGATGAGCACAATCGGTCCGAGGAGGGGTTGGCCAAAGAACAAGAACTGTACAGCATGTTCGTCAAGCGCGAGATTGCCTCGGTTGACCTTCATGAATGGGCATTCGATGTGCTGGGTGGTCCGAGGTTTAGGCCTCCTCAGGAACTACATCGCGTTCTTGAAGAGTGCGAGAACATGGCAGTCGAGCGATTCTCGCACTACGTACGCAAGGGATTTATCAATCGTCTCAGACTGACTCGTCGTGAATACCCGAGGATGGTGATGGCATGAGTCCTTATGCCACCATCGGCATTGAAGTGATGGGAGTCGAGCAGGTTCGTCTTGCAATCAACCGTCTAGTCAGAGAGCTGACTGACCTGAGAGGAATCTGGCCTGCCTTCCACATGGCCTTTCTGGAGGTCGAGCGACAGCAGTTTTCCACTGAGGGTGGTACAGGCGCTCATGGTCATTGGCCTGAGCTAACACAGAACTATCATGCATGGAAAATGCGACACTATCCTGGAATGCCAATTCTGCAGCGAGAACAGCGACTCATGAATTCCTTGACAGCCGAGATTGCACCAGGGCACATCTTTGAGATGTTCCCAAACATGATGGTGACAGGCACAGAAGTGACGGACAAGACAGGCCGTGGGTATGCGGGATATCATCAAATGGGAACTCCCAGAATGGTTCCGCGTCCTCCTGTTGATATCTCTGAGTCCTCAGCGGGTCACTACTTCGGCATTGCCACTTTCTACGCTGCTCGTCGGCTTGAATTGGTCTACAACGGCGTGGCATCAGAGGCTCCTGCTGCCGCACAGATTCCTGGCTGGCTTTCGGGGGTGATGTAGATGCTGTATGCGCCAGCCACGTTGCGACAGACCTGTATGGCCTTGCTGGGGTCTTGGAATGCCGATGAGACTGTCTGGACAGAGCATCCAGATTTTGCCACCCTATGTACTACAGTAGGCGGCCATCTGGGGGTTGCTCTGGACCCGCTGATTGGCGTCTACAAGGTTGAAGAGCCATTCTCTGGCGGCCAGTATCCCTATGGCTGGGTGACGCCGGTTGCGGGGTCAGTGCTTGATGTAACGGCTCATGCAGCGGCTTTGCAGCCAGAGGCATGGGTTCTCATCCAAGACCAATCAGCGGACAAGTCTTTGCTTGATGCCCGTTTGGAGGCGTATTGCTGCGCTCTCCTAAATCGATTCCGCTTGGTCGAGACCCTGCCAGGCCAATTAGTACGAATCACAGGATTCGACTTCTCGCCGCCGCTGCCTATGCGGCCAAGAGGATTTGATGGTCGTTGCGGAGTCAAGGTACAGATGTTGGTTCGCGAACCGGCATAGGGCCAGTCGCGAGTGATAAAAGGAGGAGGAAGAGATGCCAGAGTACTTCGCAATTGGCCCCATTGACTACTTCAAGATTGGTGACTATGGGGCCACCGAGGGCAATTGTCTGGATGTAGGTGACTTCCAGCGCGTCGAACTGGCGGTCAGCTCGTCGTCTACAGACGCCGTCGACAAGTACGGAATCGCCCACAATGCCGCCGTCTACGACCTGAAGTGGACCATGAAAGTCACCGGCACCGAGATGCAGATTGAGACGCTCGCTAAGGCCTGGGGCGGCACCGTCGATGCATCCGGAAACCTGCTCATGGGTCTGAGCAAGGTTGGGCCAGTTGGCTTCCACACCGTCTACTCAGCAGGTTGGCAGGCTGACGGGAGCAAGCAGAAGATAACGGCCCACAAGTGCTATATCACCCCGAACACCACGGTCGGTGTGGACAAGAGTGCCCAGCACACCTACGAGTTGGATATCACTCTCATGGCCGACACCACCAAGCCTGCAGGCGAAGAGTTCTTCAACATGAAGGCTTGGTCTGTGGATGGAACGGCACCTGCGGTCACTGGCGTGATTCCCGCTAACCATGCTACGGGTGTGCCTAAGGGCGTCGGTACCACCGTCCAGTGGGCATTTGACAGCGCCATCCAGGCCGCAGACATGGACGACCAGCACTTTCTCGTGGTGGATGACAGCGGAGTTGCCAAGGCTGGAACGCTCTCTCTTGGCAGCGATGACGCAGTCGTCACGTTTACCCCGACGGCAGCCTGGTCGCCCACAACGCAGTATCACTGCGCGGTGATTCGTGGCGTCAGAGACCTTGGCAACCTGAAGTTGGCAGCCAACTATCTGTCGGAGTTCACAACTGGCGCATAGCCTCGTCGCTGAGGTGAATGACCTGTTGGCCGGGGAGAGCGACCCTCCCCGGCCAGCTCAAAGGGGGCGCTCCCTGTGAAGACAAAGACCGTGAAGGTTCTCAAAGAAGGCAATGAGGCCACTGAACTTGTGCGCACGCCCTCTCTCGGCTTCTTCGCTGAGCTGGAGGACAAGTGGGGCACCGATGACCTCAACCAATGGTTGTTCAGCAAGTGTCCAATGACGGCTAGTCGTCTGAAGGATGTACTTCCTGCCCTTCTCCGAGACACAGCTGGAGACGAGGAGGAATGGGGCTCTCAGTCCTTCATCATGTCTGAGCTGGAAGCCTACCAGGATTCCATCTTCACTGTCTGCTGGGATGCCCTGTCCAAGAAGGCCCGTGAGGGTATCGAGGATGCCTGGAAGAAGATGGAGAAGGCCATCGAGGAGGGCGACACCATTCCCGGAGTCATCAGGCTTGTGCTTGGTGGGGCGCAGGAATTGCTCCTTCAGGAGTACATGAAGGATGACGAGGCCAACTTCATCAAGGCCGTCAAGGAAGTTGCAAAGGCGCTGCCCAAACAACTTCTGGAGCGGGTTGAGGTCGCCAGACTCAAGGAGAAGTCCCGCCCCCCGGCTCTGCTGAAAGACGAACCTACAGAGACCTCGTAGCGGACCTTTCTGTCTTCTTCTGGAAGAGTGTGGGGGTCTCGTACAAAGAGGTTCTGCGAATGAGTCCTGCTCAGGCAGAGCAACGTGCTGATGAAGTCGTAGACGCCCTGAGTCGTACTCGCCGAGAAGAGAGATAGGGAATGCCAGACGCAGAATCAGACATTCTAGTCAGATTCTTAGGCGACCCAACTGGGGCCATTGCTGCCGCACAGAGCGTGCAGACGACGGTTGAGACCAGCAGTCATGCACTACGCGCGCACGCAGCAGAATTGCGGGCTGCCTCCATAGCCTACATGCGCCTGGGGTCTGTCTTCCAGCAAGTGGGTCAGATGATGACCCGCTTCATCACTCTGCCCGTCGTTGCTGGCGGTGTTGCCTCTGTCAAGATGGCCATGGACTTTGATACCGCGATGCGCAAGATTCGCGGTCTTGTTGGTGCGTCGACGGAGGACATGAAGTACTACAGAAAGGCCATTCTTGACCTTGCGCCAGCTGTGGCTGTTGGGCCAACTGACTTGGCGAAAGCTCTCTACTTCATCACTTCAGTTGGCTTCAAGGGCAAGCAGGCAATGGACGTCCTTGAGATTTCTGCCAAGGACTCTGCAGCCGGTCTCGGCGAAGTTATGACCGTTGCCAATGCACTCACTAGCGCCATGGTTGCTTATGGCCGTGGCACAATGAGTGCGGCTCAAGCCTCTGACATCCTCATCGCCACCGTCACCAAGGGCAAGATGCAACCTGAGTTGCTGGCCCAGGCGCTTGGTCGTGTTCTGTCTGTTGCGCACAATACGGGCATGACCTTTGCAGACCTTGGCGCCTCAATGGCTGCCATGTCTCGCGTTGGCCTCAAGCCATTTGAGGCTGCCACTGCCTTGCGTGGAATACTCATGACGATGCTAAAGCCATCTAAGCAGACGGCTGATGCGTTGGCATCTGTGGGTCTGAACACCAAGGAGTGGCTGAAGGTCCTCAAGGAAGAAGGGGCACTGGTAGCTTACCAGATGCTGCTTGATAAGACCAAAGACCATCGCGAGATTCTTGCCAAGATAATCGGGAACACACGAGCATACAATGGCTTCCTCACCATCATGGGTGGCAAGCTCTCTGACACCAGAGAGATATTTGATGACGTCAATCATGCCGTGGGTCGTACTTCGGATGCCTTCAAGGCTGCTCAGGGACCCGAGTTCAAGTTTCGGCAGGGACTCGTCGAACTTCAGAAGACAGCCATCATCATTGGCAACGACCTTATGCCAACAGTTCTGGACCTGATGAAGCAGCTTCAGAAGTTGGCACACTGGTTTGCTACACTAGACGACGAAAGCAGAAAGTCAATTGAACGCATGCTCGGAATCGCTGCCGTAATCGGTCCGGCACTGACTCTCTTGGGCATTGTCCTAAGAATAGTTGGCGCCTGGAAGACTATTCAGATGGCCAAGATAATGAGCATCCTCGCGAAGGGTGGGGGTGCCGCAGAGGTTGCCGGTGGGGGTGCCGCTGCTGCCGGTGCAGGCGCTGCAGAAGCAGCAGCAGCGGGAGGGGCGGCAGGCGTCGGCGGTACCGCAGCCATCAAGGTTCTGATGACCAGGATGTTTCTTGGCTTGCCGGCAGCAGCCATCGCCAAAGCTGCAGCTATTGGCGCTAGCATCGGTATCGTCTGGTACATCCAGTCACAGCGTGTCAAGCCATCTATTGCCCCAGGTGGCGTGGTTGCTCGGCCAAAGTACCCTAGTGGAAGAGAGGGGCCGTCTCAGGCACCGGGAGAGACAGCAGGACCACCAGGCATAGGACCGGTGACTGTTCCGGTACCAGGACCGCCTGGACAGACTTGGCGGGAAACGGCAGTTGGTCTGGAACTACTTCGCAGACTGACGCACGCCCACAATGTAGCAGCACGGGCCAACACAGGGCATCGCAAGGCGTCGCTTGAGTTGGCAGATGCCCAGAAGAACTACAACTGGGCCGTCAAGACATTTGGTAAGGATGCCCCTCAGGCAGATTACTGGCATTACAAGCTCATCGCTGCACAGAAGAAAGAACGAGAGGCGCACGAGAGGGCCGGTCGAGCCGCAATGGTCTTGGGTTCTCGGACTCGAGATGCGGGCATCGCAGCTTCTATAGCTTCTCAGCACATCATGGGGGCAAAGAAGGAGACTGACAAGTTCCGGGAGGCTATGAAGAACACCCCCAAGGAGTTTCGGGTTCATGTCTCAACTCCTGGGGCCGACAAGTCTCTCAATATCTTGAAGCAGTTGGGTGCGGCGCTGGGCGAGATTGGCTGGATGCCGTCTGCCGCCTCTGTGGCAGCCCATCAGGGCAGAACCCCATCACGCGCTGCTACTTCAACGGCTACAACGGGCGAGGCAGACGTCTATGGCACGGTTGGCCCTGACAAGCCAATTGGTGACATCGGGGATGTGCCTATTGGCAAGTTGCTGGCGGGTGCGTTGTTGGCAAAGTCAATGGTGGGCGTCACCCCCTATGTCTGGGGCGGGTCTTCCACTGGTGGCACCGACTGCTCTGGCCTTGTGGTTCAGATTCTCAATGCCATGGGGCTGAATCCTAATGGTCGGTTCATAGCTCGTGACGTTGCAGGCCTTTTCCCAGGTGGGCAAGGAATCATCACAATTGGAACCCTGGGTAGTCCAGCCCACCACACAGGCATTGCCATTCTGGGCCATTGGTTTGAGGCAGCGCACTCTGGAACGATGGTTCGTGGTCCCGGAACGGCTCGGAGTGATTGGGACAACTACTATCATGCAGCACGGGCTGGGGCCATTATCACCGGACCACGTTTGGTGTTGGCCGGTGAGGGCAAATACGATGAAGCATTCATTCCTCTGCCGCCTGACTGGGAACAAGGTGGTCTTGGCAGCGGGCGGACCGTTCACATCCACATCGAGTCACTGACGCTGCCTGGTGTTCAGGATTCTGCCCAATTCGTAGCAGACATGGATGCCATGGCAGAAACAGAATCGGTTGGCGTTAGCGAGACTTCTCGTGCTAGCAATCGATACCGACAGCTGAAGGGATACCGGGAGCGGTAGATGGGCAAGTACGACTTCTTGACTGACTACACAGCGCAGATTTCTTCAGACACAGGCTTCTTCGACTGCAACAACGTCGGCTATGCCATGGGCGGGCCTCTGTGGCGAGACATCTATGGCATGTCGGCTGGCTTGCGCGGTCTGAGTGATGCCGACAGGCACCATTGTCTGACGATGCTTGATGCTGTTGGTGTGGGGTGGGAGCGGGTTGGAGCCATCTGGCAGGAGATAGACGAGGATGTCCCCGGTCCCCCGTTTGAATATGACCCAAATAATGTTCTTACCAAGTCTGGTAGTCAATTCTCTGTCTCTGGAATGCCAACAGAGACATCCTACTTCCAGTACGACATGGGTGAAGATGGCTCCATCAACGGTATCAGTATGGATTTCGCCATTCGTCGCGACACAGAGCTAACACAGAGCGGCCCGGTCATCTCAATTCGGGCGACATCGGGCATTCCTAGCGAGGATGGAGCAATCAACATTGCCCTGGCGGGTGCTTACGATTACACAGACCCAAAACTCAAGCTATGGGTGACTGGTGGCGGACCCACGCAGTACTGGGAAGATGCCACTTGGGGTGTGGAGTACTATATCACGTTACACAGAGATGCGGACGCTGATTCGGTCACAGTGTTTGTCTATTCAGATGTCGCCAGAACGAACTTGCTAGCAACACTGGTGGCGACTGGCGCCTATGGACACAGTTATCAGTATGTGCAACCCTTGGTGGCTGGCGCAGACCTGGAGATGGAGGCACACACACACTTCGATGTCATCGCAAGCTATCGCGACTGGACGGCCTTTGACACTTGTGTGAATGACGTTCTGAACTATGACCAAGAGCCCATCATTCACCTTGGAACCTATGCACCCTGGGCAAATGGTCAGCCTGCGGGGTCTGGGTGGTGGGTTCCTACCGGTGCCCCTTACTGGAAGCAATGGGTCTCTGATGTTGTCGCGCATTGCGACACTACATGGCCGGGTAAGGTCAAGTACTACGAGATGTGGAACGAACCTAACTGGACCAACTTCTGGTGGAACGTCACTCTGGATGCCACGGGTTGGCCTGCCAACACAGGCGAATTTGTCTCTGGCTATTGTGACCTTCTGATTGAGGGGTACGCTGGCGTAAAGCAAACTAACCCTTCTGGGCAGGTACTTGCCTTTGTTGTTGACCGCTGCGATGAAGGTTTCCTGATGGACTGCTATACCTATCTGTCAGGGAAACCGGGATATGAGGCATCCGGTCATTTCTTCGACTATGTCTGTGTCCATCCATACTGTGACAACCGTGCTCCGGACAACAACACAACTGACTACATCTGGGACAGCATTTTCAACGGCACGTCCACAGCAGCCGTTATCAACCGAAACTTTGCCGGCATGCCCAACATGCGCCAAATCATGGTTGACCGTGGTGATAGCACTAAGCACATGATGATTACTGAGTTTGGATGGCGCAGCTCACCTTACTTTGTGGGTGACACCGAATATGTAGGAGAGACGCTTCAGGCCCAGTACTTGGCCAGGGCCTATGACATTGCGCGAACCTGGACTTGGCTGGACTGCATGATGTGGTATGGCTTTATGAATGTCCCATCGGAGGGAGACCCATCAGAAGAGCCGTACTCACTCATCCATTACGATTGGACTCCGAAACCGGCATATGCAGCCTACAACTTCGCTTCTCAAGGCGGCAGCATTGTCTCTATCATGGACCGAGAGAATGGCCAGGGTGTAGAGATTGCTCCGCCGACCATTGTGCCTGTTACTACTGGGTCTATTCGAACAGAGGGTACTCGCCGCGTACGCACAAAGTACGACAATTCGACTGTGACCATCCCCATCTACATCGAGACCTTCTCTGGGCCGCTGATGGTCGACCTGATTGCCGACCTCATTGCCGCGACCAAGACGGATTTCGACTTCATCTTCAAGCCAGATGGTGGAAGTCAAGCTCTGACCTATCAGGGTCTTGCCTTCTCACCCGACCTGCCCCCATTCAACTGGCAGACTTGGGTGACAACAGAGGGATTCTGCGGTCTTGAGATTCCTCTGGACTTCGAAATCTATCCCTTTGGTCTTGATACCGTTGTCGACTGGACAGAAGGATGGAGCGGTGCGCAACCTGAGACACACCACGTTCTCGATATTCCGGGTGATACTGATGCCCTCAGCGTCCTGACTCTTCGCCCTGGCTCTTCGGAATATGCCAACATCTTTGCCATCGGACGGCGAAGAGAGTACTCTCCCAACTTTGAGGGTGTGATTGACCTTGGTAGTGCGGGGTCAGGAACCTATGATGCTGGTTCTTTGGGAGGCTACTTCCTTGAGGTTCCAGTTAGCTATTCCTCAGGCGGACCAACTTACCAGCAGCTTCTTTCCTTTGATTTGCCGATTGCTGACTACAGAGGCAGCTATAGGGTCTTTTCACGATGCCGAGCAGACTTGGTTGATGGTCGGTCGCTCAGCCTTCAGACACCGGCAAGTCTTGCAGAATACTCGGCTCCGATGGGTCTCAAGGGAGACGATGTCTGGAATTGGCTCGACCTTGGCGCCATCACAATTCCAGAGGTACTTGTTCCTGAGTGGCAGACAGACTACGACTTCAAGTTGAGCGTCTGGGTAGAGGGTGGAGCAAGTTCGGGACAGGTTGACTTCGATTTCATCGTCGTTCTACCAACAGACGGCGGAATAGCCTTCTTGGACACAGGATACGGCAGCAATGCTTCTGGGGCGCTTCTAGTGGACAGCATGTCGCGCATACCAGGAGTGTATCTAAGCAACAATCCTCCGGTTGTGACATTTGATGAGCCGGCAATTGTTGCGCACCCATTCTGGCCTATTCTCTTGTCTCCAGAAGGTAACAACATTGTCACAATCACTATCTGGAGACCGGCAATTGGCAGCGAAGATGACCAGGTTCGTGCAGGAAAGTTTGGGCGTAGCCATCGGCCAAGGTATCTGTATGCACGATGAACGCTGACCTCCAAGTAGTTGCTCATGACAGATTGGGACGTGAGCACGACATCACTCAGCGCATAGAAGGTTTGAGATTCTCCGGGGGCAGCCCCGGAGGTTGCGCCGACTGTTCCTTTGCCTGCAAAGCACCTCTAGACCGAGACCCACTCACCTGGGCTAAGGTCTTCAATCGTGTTGACATCTACGACGTCAAGACAATGGATTGCATTCGGTCCTACAACATTCGGGAGCCCGTCCCGTCTGTGTCGGACGATGAGATGCTCTCTGTCACCGCAGTCGGTCCTCTGCATGATGTTGGCGTTCGTCACCGAATCCGCAAAACCTACAAGGACTCGGACACCCAGAACGCCAAGATTGCCCCTGGACCAACCACAAATGCGATGGCACAGGAGAAGTTCAACATCTCCAACGACAACCGAATCATGATGCAGATTCAGGATGGCACCGTCTACAAGGTGGGTGACAAGGGGTGGGTTCGCTGGGCGCTAGCTGGTGGAAACAATATCAAGCGTCTGAAGTTCAGCGGACACTCAAACTTTGGCCCCCAGATGAAGGCATACGTCAACACGTCTGCTGATAGGACGTTGTTTACAACTTCTGCCACCGGAGACCACAACTTCTCCTATGACTCCCTTGACCCATTCTTCAGTGATGGCTTTGACACCGGTGGTTTGGAGATTGAATGGGCAATCGTCAGTGGTGACTGGAATGTCTATGACTACAAACTTGTGGTATCCGGAGTCCCAGGAACCATCATCGACCAGTACGAGCCTGAATTGGCCGACTACTCGGTCTCCGTTGCCGTGTCAGGGTGCAATTGGGCTTCTGGCTTTGCTGGTCTAGTTGGTCGGCAGATTGATGCCGACAATCGGTACGAGACATTCCAAGATGATGGGGCCGTCTCTCTGTTCAAGAGGGTCTCTGGAGCTCCAACCCAACTCGGTGCCAGCTACACTCACACGCCTGTAGCCAATGAAGTTGTCACTCTCTACATGAAGGGTGACCAAATCAGCGTTCAGCTGAATGGGACAACCATCATCGGTCCGGTAACTGACACGGCGTTTGCCTCAGCCGGTGTAGGTGGTCTCCGTGGCGGCTATGACGCCACATTTGATGACTTCAAGATGACCTACACCAGTTCCATTCTCGACTGTGAGCATATCAACTTCTACTTCTACACTCAGACGCAGCATACAGGCGACAACACCTATCTCATGTATGTGCAGTTCGACAGCATCGTTCTGTATGGCTTTGATGGCGAAGCCTATCCCTATGCCCTGATGCTGGACATCTTGAATGCCGCATCCGGGGAAGTCTCAGCTGACACCAGTCAGGTTCAGGTAATCGGAGCAAGTACGGCATACGCATTCCCCACCTTTGATGTTCCCGAACCAACAACCATGGCTGAAGTTCAGGAGAGAGCCAACGCTGTTACCAGGTGGGACTATGGGTTTGATGGTCTGCGACGCCTCTACTATCGTCCTTCTTCTTGGTATTCCTCAGTCATGTACACATGCTATCTGTCGCTGGGAGCCACCTACACACCAGCTCCTACCGCAGACGGTCTGTTCAGTGATGTGCATGTCAAGTACAATCCGGCAAGCTCAGTGGCCTGGTACAAGGATGCTGTCTACTTTGACCTTCACTCTGATTGTAAGGAACTCGACGCGGCAGGGTTGATTGCCGAGGACCTCATCACAATAGAAAGCACATCACCGACAGATGCTTCTGCTGCCGCCGCCTACAACAATGCAGACAGCACGGGCGACAAGGTGGGCGGAACCCTGACACTCAAGGCAGGCCAGGTTTTCAGAGGGAAGGGGCCTGTCGTCAATGGACTGATACCGTTGGCCCCCATCGACCCATGGCTTTTGAAAGAGGGGCACAGCATTCGAATTGTGGATAGCCCGCTAGACGACACCTTCGGTCCCATTACGAACGCCAGGATTGTCCAACGAATCAACTTCGCTGAATGGAACGACGAAGAACAGGAGATGGTTCTAACTCTGGATGCTGCGGACCTTCGGACTCTTGAAGGTTGGACAGAACGCATGACTCTACGTCTCGAACCGCATCCGGCACGTCCTGCGGTCAGCAATCTCATCTGGTGTAGGTATCTAAAGCGCAAAGAGACCCGAGGCCAGCATCGCATCTGTCTGCGGCGTGCGGTCTCCAAGTACTGGAGAACCTGGTACCATCAGAAGCGATGGCGATGGATTACAGTGGCCGCTTACAACAAATGGGTGAAGCGCAAGCGCAAATGGGAGGCCAAGAATCCAGGCAAGACCTACCCCTACTAAGGAGGTCGCGCACAATGAAGAATCCTCTTGGAACTGGGCCGTGTACACCTGGCTCTGGCCACCGGTGGAGGCTCCACAAGAACATCTCCTGCTTTGGCGGTTCAGCTGAGTGCCAGGGTGTTGCCGGTCCATATCCTGACACATGCACCATGAATCAGGACGGCCCCTACTACTTCGCCACCTGGCATACAGCTTCAAACAAGTATGTGCCGCCTGAATTGAACCGTCTGAAGTTCGGAGACAAGCTCATCTTCCGCTACAAGGGCAGGTCCTGCATCGCCCTCTACGCCGACTACGGCCCCAATGAGCGCACAGGCCGATACCTGGACTTGGGCCAGAATGTGGCTAACTATCTCGGCTTGCCTGGCGTGGGCGATGTAGAGTGGGACTTTGTGGCGGATGGCGACCGGCTCTTGCCGGAAATCCCAAACCCGACTCAGGCCGACCTATTTGTTCAGCTCATGAAGATGGAAGTCGGAGACCCTTACGACTGGGGCGGTGTGGCCAGCCCAGACGAGAGCGCGGACGAGCCGAATCCTGATTGCTCGGGCTTGGGAGTGGGCGCGTTGCGGTATGCGGGGGTTGACCTGCTGAAGCTCACAGGTGCCAATCGCCCCACGGCAGAGGTCTTCTACCACGCCCGTAGAGCCGTTCTCAAGGAGCCACAGCGAGTTGGCGACTATGCGGTCTTGCTCAACAGCAGTGGGCGGGCACATCACATCGTCTGGTACATCGGCAATCGTCAGTGGACTGAAGCGCCACGAACAGGTACCACGGTCCGCTATCTTGACAGCGCGGAGGTTCACAAGAGAGGATTCATCGTGTGTAAGGCTCCATGGGACCTGGGCCTCTTGACTGGAGCAGCACCACCTATGGTTGTTTGCCGAGTGGGACCCGTGACTGCTCGATTTGGTCGGTTCTCTTGGCGCAACATTCTGTGGCAGGCCAAACAAGGCCAGAAACTGGCCAATGCTCCTGTGTGGGGTGCCAAGGTCAGACGCAAGTATGTGCGCATGTGGGGCATTCTGCCTCTCTACTACTACACCGTCTATGGCTGGGGGCAGGCCTCTCTTGCTCGCTCCTATGGTGCAGCTGTGAATGGCTGGAAGGCTGCCGACATGTGGGACAAGATGCAGGCCAAGAACCTAGTTCGGCTGGTCGAGGTGTAGGAAGGAGGGAATGATGAGTGCCTATCTCAAAGACGCCATTGAGCGAGTGCTGGCCACATTTGTGGTTGCCATGATGGGTGTTCTCACGGTTGCAGCTCTTCCATGGCTCAAGGAACAACTGGAACTGATAGCCAAGGGCCAATTCACATGGAAGATGCTACTCGCCACCGCCATTGTGGCCGGAGCCATTGCCGCCTGGGATGTTGTCAAGGTCTGGTTGGCTCGGTACATTGGCAACAAGAACTCGGCAAGTCTTTTGAAGTGACGTCTTTTGAAGTGACCCACAGCCGGACCGCCATCCGGCACCTCTCTGCCGCGAGCGCCCCGCCCCCAGGTGGGGCGCTGTTTCTATATGGGCTTGTTACTTGCTACATTGAGGCTGAACTTGTGGGTTGACCAGTCCTTCAGTGTATGGTCAACTTCATATGGGTCGTAGCGCCGGATGTTCACAAACCCGGCTGTAGTCATCAGATGCTTCATATAGGCAAAGTCAAAGATGCCGTGATGATGGTTGTGCTCGTCATCGCGTCCGTCTTCAAACCCGCCAACAAGAGGGTCAATGATGATTTGCTGCCACCACGCCTCGCCCCTCATTGCTGCATCAAGATACTTGCGTGCCAAGTATGAGAAGTCGGGCACTGAGAGTCGGCACAAACCTCCGGGCATCAGGATGCCGAGCCAGTGCTTGAGAGTTGGAATCTGGTCCGCACGTGGTATATGCTCGAACACATGGCAGGCGTATATCTCCTGTACGGTGTTGGATTCGGCGATGGCCCCCAGATTTCTGATGTCGCAGATGATGACACGAGGGTCGTCCGAGACAAGGTCTATGTTGGTGTAGTCCTCGAGAATCTTCTTGCCGCATCCCAGATGGAGCCTCATCGCGAGGTGAGTCTCTCATAGACCTTCTTGCTAAGTTCGTCCTGAAACACACGGTCTATGTGAACGTCGTCTTCGTCTAGCATGAGGTCCATCGGAGATACAACCCTCACTCCTTGTGCCTGTAGCGCCTGTATGAAGGCTTCGCGCGCCCGCGCTCGCTCCCAGTGTGCGCCTTCTGTCCATCGTGTGCCGTCTGCAGACACAGGTGGCGGGGCCAGTGCCCACACATCGTATCCAAAGTCTCGCTCAATCTCTTCTATCACCCTGGCATAGTTCAAAGCCGAAGCCCATGCATGATAGATGGGGTCGTGTAGCGAGAGGTGAGATTCTTTGACGATGTGTGCTCGGCAGTCAATCTCTCCATAGGAAAGCAGAACGGTTGACCCTGTTGGAACGGTTGCAAGCGCCCTAAAGAGCCATTTTCGGCCACCAGATTTGGAGTCAGGATTGACCAGCCCATAGGCAGTAGGAGACCGCTTGGCACTGTCAGTTGTCCAGATGGCTCGGAACTGACCGCGCTCTTGCCACTCTCCCGGCTTCAAGTCTGTGAAGAATTGGGCATGGCTATCGCCAATGACGTATATCATCGGACAAGGTCCTTCATCCACCTAACCGTCCGCTCAATTCCTTGGGCCAGAGGAACAGTGGAGGCGTGCTGTAAGTCGCGTTGGGCCTTGGTCACGTCCACTTCCTTGTGCAGAGTCGTTCGCGGTTCTGCATCCTTGTAAAGGACCCCCAGCGATACATCATCGATGCCCACTGAAGCGAGAATCAGGTCCGAGAGTTCCTTCATGGTTACTCGCTCAGTGCCTGCTATGTTGTAGACCTCTCCCGGGATGAAGTTGTCCGTGATGTTGGCCAACGTACGAACGGTGTCCTCGACGTAGCTGTGAGTTCGTGAATGGCCGAGATAGACCGTGTATGGGATGCCCTTGAGGGCGTGATGGATGAATCTGGGTACAGCCCCCCGATAAGGATGGTAGACCTCACCTGGGCCGTAGGTGTTGAACAGACGAACTCGAACAGTTGATGTATCGCTGTTGAGCGCCTGAAGTTCGTTAACCCATTTGGTGATGGCATACTCATTCAGGTGGTGTATGGCGTGAGTCTCTGGCACTGTCTCAACCATGGTTCCGGCCCAGTCGCCATAGACCTCAGAGGAGGAGAAGATGACGACTTGGCTGGCGTATTGACCGGCAACTGAGAGAACATTCCGTGTACCAACCACATTGGTGCGCCAAAGATTCTCATAGTACATCTCTCCGTTGTGCCGGCCGAACTCTGCTGCCAGATGGTAGACGGTCTCTGGACAGGACCATCTGAATAGTCTCTCAACTTGTCGGTACTCGCCAACGTCACAGCGATGCATGTGCAGATGGTTGAGAAGGTCGGAGGCGAACACATCGTGTCCGCGCCCGCTCAACTCTCTCAGCAGGTGCTGGCCAATGTGTCCCGCTGCGCCAGTCACAAGAATTCGGGAGGGCCGCATAGTGCGCATCTCACTCATTCCGCCCCCAATCTCTCTCCTCATTTGCCCGCCAACCACCTACGTTTGCTTTCTGCCAGAAGATGCCTTCATTCTGCTTACCTTGCTGGCCAGGACGGTTATAGTGGTACTGGTGAAGAACTGTTGCGTCTAGCCAACACACCGGCACCTGATGTACGGCCAAGCGCCGTATCCAGTCGTTGTCCTCCCAGGCCACGCCCATCCTGAAGTCCTCATCAAAACCGCCCATCTCCACATAGAGGGCCTTGGGCATGACGGCCCACCAGTGGAATGGGCGCGGGTTGTAGTCGGGATGCGCGTACCAGGCGTCTTCACCTTCCGCTGAGGCTGCCCTGTCATGGAAGGTCATGTTCTGCAAGATGGCATTGATGTAGTTGGGACTGCGAGGATTCAGGGCATTGATAAGCATCTGTGTCTCGTGAGAGACCGAGTAGGCTCTCGCGATTGCGTAGTCGGGCGTGCCATCTGGCAGCTTGAGATTCGGTGAGATGGGCAGACATTCTGGGTTGCTGAGAATGATGGTGTCGCCTTCAGCAGCACGGACACCGACATTGAAGGGTACACACGGATTGGACCCTGGCCGGTTGATTGTGATGCACTTGATGTTGAGTTCAGGCAAGTCTTGCAGTGCTGGTGGTTTGCTTGACTTGTCATCAACGATGATGAACTCACCCTCAAATCCGAGATTGTCATATGCCCAGAGCGTGTTGGTCAGAACTTCTGGTCGATTGAAGTAGGGCATGATGACCGACATCATTTGGTGCCACCCATTCCCATATCAAAGTCTCCGAGAGCGGGCAAGAATTCGACCTTCTCAAACCCAACCTCTTCCATCAATACTTCAAGCGTATCTGGGCTATAGGTTGAAAGATGTGCATCCCACATGTGCATCTGCCCGCCCATGTAATTGAGCTGCAGGTCCTCCCAGGTCTTGCACTTCACCCAGTTGGCAATGTTGGGAAGATGAAGTTCCAGGGTCCCGCCAGGCCGTAGGACACGATAGAACTCGCCCAGAACCAATTTGACCTTCCGCCAAGGTACATGTTCAAGGAAGTGGCTGCTGTACAGCATGTCCCACTCACCCTCTTCCATTGGCAATGGTTCTTTGACCACGTCATGAACAATCTCGATGTCAGGAAGGTCCTGAACATCTAGATGAACAAATCCCGGTAGCGGTAGAACTCCAGCTCCAATCTCGAGAGCCTTCTTGTCGTAGGGTTGCCAGTAGATTGGCATGCCGGGTCGCCCCTCCACCAAAGAAGGACCCGGCGTCTCAATCTTGAAAGGCCTCTTCTTGCCGAGGTACTCGTCATAATAGCGCCTGAACAGAATCATGTTGGCATTGAACCATAGGCGCTTGCGTTTGGTATACTCGGATGTTGAAGTGCCGTAGCATCCATCGTCATGACCAAGATGGCGAGCTTCCTTGTCGGGGATGTAGGCATTGTGTAGACCCGCGACCTCTGCGCGCGCGCCATAGTCTGAGTCCTCACCGCCATACCATCGATAGTCTTCACTGAAGAATCCCAGGAAGTCAGTAGTTCTGCGTGGCAGAACCCAGACTCCGGCGATGTTGCCCGGACACTTTATCTCAATCTTCACGCCATCAAGCGTGACGGTCTCATAGCGACGACCTTCAGCGTTGACTGAGCACATTGCGATGTCAGGCACAGAGAGGACGCGCATACAATCCGCCAGCCATCCTTCAGGCAGCCACAAGTCCGGGTCCAGCATGACAATTGGGTCGCCGGATGAGAGCATGAGAACTTGGTTTCGGGCAGGAGCCACTCCCAGATTACGCGGATTCCGGAGTACCCAAGCGCCAACACCCTCACACCACTCCTTCACTCGGTCATCCGTGGACCCATTGTCGATAACCACCCATTCCCAAGGCCATTCTCTGAACTCAGGAGTGACTTCCTGAAGTCGTTTGAGTGTCTCAAGCAGAAGTTCATACCGGTCATGAACGATGACAGCAAGGGTTGCTAGAGCAGGCTTCTCGTCTGGTTCATAGTGACACTTGCTGTCATAGCTCATGTGGCCTATCTTCAATCGTGCGAGACGCTTCTTGTACTCCAGGTCAGGAGTGCCGGGAGGTGCTATCAGAACGGCTTCATCAGACAGCATTCATGCCTCCATCCAGTTTCGTCTGCCACTTTGCCATGAGGCGCTGGAAGTTGGCCTGGTAGTATCGAGCGGGATTCTGGTCTGGGTCCTTTTGGCATTCCTTGATGGTCATGCTGTGGTAATGCATAAGAACAGCCTTCGGTTCGTAGATGATGCGCTGGCCAGTCTCGCGCACCTTCATGCAGAAGTCAATGTCCTCAAAGTTGGCCTGCATGTATCCATCATCCATCCCACCCACCCGATTCCAGACGGTGCGGTTAGTCAACATGCAGGCACCAGTCACGGCTGGCACCTCCATAGTTTGGCTAGCTTCGTCGATACGAGCCGGTAAGTGCATGTATCGGTGGTAGGGCAGCCAGTCCTTCTCTCTCTTCTGCCAATAGACCCCAGCGTGTTGCAGTTTGCCATTAGGCAGAACGAGCCTAGCTCCAACAATACCAACGCCCTTGGTAAAAGACCCTCGAAGAGCATCGAGCCATCCCTCTTGGGGGATGCAGTCGTTGTTAAGAAGACACACCGACCCGTATCGTGCGTACCCAACTCCGATGTTGCACCCAGTGGCGAACCCCTCATTGCGTACTTGGGGATACAGAGCTACATCATCCTGTTCCTTGAGCCATTCCAAGCTGCCGTCTGTGGAGTGATTGTCTACGACTACTATCTGGTAGTCTGTGGTATGCTTGCGAATGGCCTCGATGCATTGCTGGGTGTACGGAAGACCATTGAATGTCAGGATGACAATAGAGACACCGAAGGTCATTTGTGCCTCAACTCCTCGATACCGTGCACAACGTCACTTTGTGAGGCCAGATAGTCAGCCTCTATCAACAAGTGGGCGTATAGACCGGCTGTCTCGAAAGTTCTGAATGGAGTCACTCCCCACCAGCTCATGTGATTCTCAACCGCCACGGCAGCCAGCTCCCAAACCTCTAACCAGGCCCCTTCATGTCCACCCATAAGTAGGTCTAAGAAGCTACGCATCTTGTGCGCTGCTAAGGCTGGATGGTCTGGCGTTGTCGTCTGCCAGTCTGGCATCCCCTTGAAGGTGTCATGGCAGACAGCCGCAAGTAAGAGCGTGTCCTTCTGCAGTGGATTCAGAGCATGCAAACGAGACAGATGCATGCTGATACGGGCCACTAAGAGTGTGTGTTCGACAAGAGTCTCGCCTGCGTGGTACTTGCCGGAGAAACTGGCTGGCGCCCTCCAGAACTCTTTGGGTGTGTCGGCTACCAAGAAGGCTTCCAGTTGTCCACGCAGACTTGGGTTTGAGATACCGACATCTGAGAGCCGGTTCAAGTCATCGCTCATGCCTTCTCCTCCTCGATACACTCGTCCACTGTCATCTGTCCGGATTCTTGCTTCATCAGTCCTCTCAACTGCATGCTGCGACACTTACCTGCAGCATTGATGTGGACAACACCGTTCTTGCGACAACCTTGTGGCCGGTAGTGAAGACAGTGTACAACATCACAGTGCAAGTTCAGCATTCAAAGCCTCCTTGACCTTATTGGCGACATCTTCATCATTCTCAATGAGCCAGGCGATGGCATGGGCTTCCGCATCGAGAAAGTGTTCTGCCCGAGGACGAGGATTGAAACCGATGTACCCCTTCTTGATAAGTTGATATGCGGTGCGCATTTGTGTTGGATGTCGCAGGATGACAGGAACACCGTGAAAGAGAAATAGATGCTGACAGAATCCTGCAAGTCTGACAGAATCAAGCAGTTCTGTGTTGAGTGCACGACCAGGATGCAAGACCGGTCGAACGTCCTCAACTATCACCGTAAGGTCCTTGTCCTTCAACAAGTCGGCCAAGTAGAACAGCATGACTCTGAGGTCTGCAGGACACAGCTCCTTACCCAGTACTGGGCAGGGCCTGTTCTCTAGATGCAGAGACAGGCCGGTCAACTTGCCGGGGTCCAACGCCAACAGTGCCTTCGAAGAGCGCGAGTTGCAGACTTGTTCCTGCAGGTCCGAGACGCTGCTCTCTTGGTTCATGTTTGGCTGACCAGTTGATGATTGATTTGACGCGCACACGGCGGAACCCCTCCTCCTTGATTCCTCTGACAAGATAGAGGTCGCCTTCCTCAAACCCCTCCCAGATGATGCCTTTCACGCGTGGATACATCATTCGGTCAACCTTGCAGTGAATCATGCCAGTGTCGTCTTCCAGAAGAACATTTACCCACTGGTCAAGGTCAGGTCGGTAGGTCGGTTTGTCGCCCCAGTTCTTTGAATAGGCCAACTCATTCAGACTTCGAAGGTTGCGCTCCTTCACGAGTCCAACAATGGAGACCACGTGCTGGTGTCCATAGTCCAATTCGCCTATCTTGTGAGTGGCTGGACTGCTGTTTAGTCGGTCTGTGAAAGACTGCAACCCCATGAAGTCAGCCGTATCTTCTGTCTGGTCAAATGCCCCCGCCTTATTTAGCAACCCTCTGAGGCTGGGCGTAATACGAGGATTTGGGCTTTCTAAAGTCGTTGCCGCCTTCTCGCCAATACCCTTGAGAGACAGGAAGCCAGCTCTAAGTGCACCATCTTCAATTGTCCATTCTGCCCTTGACTTTCCCACCCTTACTGGCAGAATCTCGATGCCGGTGCGCATACATTCCCTGATTAGACCAACGTCACGTGGGTCTTGGACCAGGTTTGCCCAGTAGAACTCCAACGGATGATGAACCTTCAGCCACATGCACCAGTAGGCAAGAATGGCGTAGGACACGGAATGAGACCGGTTGAATGCCCATGAACCAAACGTACAGACGTTGTCCCAGATTGCCTTGGCTGTCTCCTCCGGCACTCCTTGTGATGTGGCACCCTTGACGAACTTGTTCCAGAAGCGATTGAACGCCTCAACGCCCTCCTTTTTGGAGATGTTCATTCGAATGAGAGCTGTGTCTTCCCAGGACATCAGCCCCACCTCACGCATAGTACGCATCACCTGTTCTTGGTAGAGCACTTGACCACGTGTATTTGCTGTGATTGCGTCTAGTGTAGGATGGACAGGCTCACTGTTCCCCGCCACATACTTTGTGGTAGCGCCACAATGAAGTGGTCCTGGACGAGACAGGGCATTGATGTCGATGAGTTGTTCGAAGTTCTGAACATCCAACTGACGCGTCACCGACTGGGTAGACCCACCTTCCCATTGGAAGATGCCCTTGAACAGACCTTCGTTGAACCCAGCAAACACTTCTGGGTCGCTCAGGGGAAGCGCATAGAGGTCATAGATGCTCATGCCCAGCCGTTCTATGCAGCGATGAACAACTGACAGCGTTGAGATTCCCAGCACATCAATCTTCAGCATGCCCAATGCTGCAGCATCCTTGTGGTTGATGCAGACTTGACCTTCTCTCAGGATGCTGGTGTAGTTGACGAGTGGCTCATTGCAAACAACCATGCCTGCTGCATGAACTGTCAGGCCTCGAATCTGCCCTTCAATTGCCGCTGCCCGTTTGAGCACCGGATACTCTTCCACTACTGCCTTGGCAGCCGGGAACTCTGCAAGGGTATCTTCGATGGTAAAGCTCGCTCGAGAATCACCACCGGACCGGAAGATGAGCACATTCTTGATGCGCGAGACCTTGTACCCTGGTATCTTCTCGATTCGGGCGATATCATCAAGTGCATTCTTGCCTTTGAATGTGACATATGCGGACAGATTGGCCACACAGTCATGCCCAAATCGTTCACGCATGTATTGCTTGACCCGTTCACGGTACCGGTCTTCAAAGTCGACATCTACATCAGGCGGGTCTTCTCGGGTGATGTCGATGAATCTCTCAAATAGCAGGTCGTACTTCATGGGGTCTACTTCTGTGATGCCCATCAGATAGCAGACCAAAGACCCTGCGGCGGAACCTCTTGCGGGGCCAACCAGGATATTGTTGTGCTTAGCCCAGTTGATGATGTCGGCCACAATGAGAAAGTAGTCAACATACCCCTTCTTGACGATGAGGTCGTATTCGTACACTACACGGTCTCGATAGGCATCTGCATCTGAATTACCTGCGATGTCGCGATTGACCCATCCTTCATTGATGAGTTGTCTCATGAGCGCCTGTCTCTCATCGTCAGATGCGTCTGAGAATCTCAGTTCTGGAGCCATGTCAAGACGCACATTACACCGAGCGGCAACCCCTTCTGTTGCCAGGATGGCTTCTGTCCAGTCATGATATGGATGATTCTTGGCAAACCACAGCGACAACTCTTCTTCTGTTGACTGATGCATAGGTTGGAAGGAACCAAGGTTGGCCAATGGTATGTTTTGCCTGATTGCAACCAGAGTTCCTTGCATCTCTTCATCTTCTGGCCGAGGATAGTGAACATCACCTGTGGCCAACAATGGCAAACCAAGGTCTTGCGAGAAACGGAGCATGGCCTTGTTGACGGTGCGGCTATCTTCTAGACTGAATGGCTGCACTTCTAGAAACAGCCTGTCCTTGAAGATGGACTGCAGACCAATCAGGATGTTCTTGGCTCGTTCTTGCTGGTCGTTTCTGATGAGGGTCGGTACAAGGCCATAGAGGCAGCCGGTCATGGCAATGAGACCCTCCGAGTGGTCTCCAAGGTCCTCCAGGTCAATGGTTGGACGATAGTAGAAGTGACCTTCTTGGTTAGCCAGAGTCATCAGGCTAGTGAGATTTCTGTACCCCTGATTGTCCATGGCTAGCAGTGTCATGTGCCCCTTACGGCGTTCATTGTTGGCAACTGACTCTACACAGTAGGCCTCGCAGCCGAAAATAGGCTTGATGTCCGCAGCACTGCATGCCTTGTTGAATCTGACGTGGCCACATATGTTGCCATGGTCAGTAAGAGCAATGGCAGACTGACCAAGGTCCTTGGCTCTTGCTGCTATCTGTTCCGGTGTGCCAAAGCCATCAAGAAACGAGAATGTGCTGTGTACGTGTAGATGAATCATTGGTCGTACTTGCTTCGATGAGGATGCTTGCGCTTTGGTTTGCGCCCCGGTCGATGCTTACGAGCCTTCATCTCGTCTATGTAGGCATCCTCATAGATGCGTGGTCTGCCACGCCCACGATTCTCCTTGGTTCCAGAGTCACCATCGATAAGACCCATTGCTACCTTACGATGATAGTAGCAAGGTTGTTCAGGTTCACATTCTGGGCATCCTGGATGCGACTGAACTGAGTCTGTGTCAGAGGTCACTTCTTGCGCCCCTTAGGCAGACGTTTGGCGATTCCCGTTCCCTTTTGCTTGCCGAACTTCTTGCCAGACCGTTTCTTGTGCTTTGAGTACTTCTTTGTTGGGTTGCGCCCTGGTGCTCCGACTGCGAAAGATGTGTCGTCCCATAGGCGAAACTTGTGTGTTTGGGTGTGACGCCCACCACCGTGCGATGCCCAGCGTATCCTCACTGCAGGGTTCTCCGTTGGGGGCAGGTCATGGCTTCACCCTGCCCCCACTAGCGACTTGAGATGCCTTCCATTCATCATCGAACCTAGTGCTCCCGTGGTCGAACCACGCTTCCCAGCAGTGCCAGCAGCAGTCCGAGTCGTCATCCGAACACAGCTGACGAAGCTCCGACATGGTCAGGTCGAGGTCGGCTGGGCATAGACCCGCAGCAGCAAGCTTCTCTGCCGCATCACTTGCCGTTTTGGGGCGAAGTTCCTTGCGCATCCGGGCATCCAGTTCCTCGTTCGTCGCCTCACTCATGGCTTCTCGCCTCTCTGGCGGCTTGGAGAACGCGCTGCACGCATTCGGGCTTCGGCTCAGGCCAGCCGCACGTCTCCTTGCCGTCCGGCCCCTTGAGATGCTTGCAGACGTTGCCGCCGGTGAACTCAGGGTCCGGGCCGGGGTCATAGGCACCCACCTCGAACGCGGGGCAAGCCCCGCGCGCAGCTCTGTCCGCCAGCCAGTCCCTATCAGCCTCCGCTTCTCGCAGGCGGGTTGTGAGGTCACGGCGTTCAAGCTGGGCGCAGAACTCATCGTCGCCATCGCACCGGGGGGAATACTCGTCGCAGTCATCGCACAGTTCCGGTAGTTTCAGCTCCTCGTTCGTGTCCGCGCTCATCGCTCCTCCTCGTGGTATCTCCGGTCAGCCTCATCGGCCAGGATTCCCTCACGGCAAGCGTCGAGGTCGAATCCGGCGGGGCAGATGGCAGTCACCGGGCCGCACGGAACCTCCTCCTTCTCCGGCACTTCCTCCCCGCACTCCCGACACACGAGATAGACCTTGGGGCAGTCCTCGGCGTGGGGGCAGGTCATGGGGTGTCACCGTGAGCCCAGGCGAGCCAGTCGCCATCCAGCGGTGCCGTTCGACCTATCTCTCGGCACGCTGCTCCGGCATCTGCGAGCCTAACGGCATCGAGGACTTCCGCCAGCCGCTCACACGCCTGCTTCTCGGCTGCCAGGGCGGTAGTCAGCACCTCCACGTCCGCGAACGCCTTGAGCACGATGCGCCGCGTGGTGAGGGGGAGCTTCATCAGGGCGCGGCGGTCCATGTCGGTGGGGACGGTTCGGTCGCTCATGACTGCTCAACCTCCATCTCCCAGCGGATGCGTTTCTTTGACCAGAAGTTGAAGACGTAGCGGCTCCCATCCGCCCGGTTGACCGCCAGCCAGATTCGGTCATCGTCCATCCGCTCGATGTGGACGCTCACAGCCGCGAGAAACACGTCGTCGAGCCCGTCTTCGTCACAGTCGATTCGGTCCTTCACGACGGAAGCCTCATCCATGCGTCGAGTGCCAATATGCAGACCCCGAGGAGTCCAAGGCACAGGGCCTCGCCGTAGCGATGCTCGAAGGCGAAGAGGAGACCGAATCCCCAGATGATCCCAGCGGCGACTACTCCAATGCTCACAGCCTCTCCCTCACCTTCGCTCCGGGGCGCTTATCCCAGACCCGAATCCCTGCCGCCTGAGCCTGCCGGATGGCTGAGTACAAATGGAACTCATGGCTTCACCTCCCCTAGGGGGCACCAGTCGGGGATGGGTCCATCCACATCGTTCACGGTCCGAGGAATCCCTAGGCACTGTCTTTCCAGGCAGCCTCCAGAGGTGTGCGCCCTCCATGTATCCGATACGCGACATCGCGGGCAGTGTCGGCAGGAGTCAACCATGATTGCCCGCCTAGACATCGCGGGCCTCGTCCCATTGAGCGACGAGGAAGACCGGGAGCAGCTCCTCCGGCCTGTGGTGCCTGTAGTGCCAGGCGATCGATTCGGCCTGCTCGAAGCCCAGAATCCAGGGGTCCGCTGGGGGTTCCAGTCCCAAAGTCTCGCCGTGCGGAACCAATATCAAGAACTGGCACAAGCCCATGCTGTCCGCCAACTCGATGCGCTTAAGCACTGGCAGTGGCAACAGCCAAGGGCAACTGGCCAACCACGCTGCCGTATAGCGCGTCTTCCCAACGATGAGCACCCCTTGCCCCTCCTCTTGCGCGGCAAACTCATCCTCGAATGTCTCCCAGTGCGAGCGTGGGACGACCGGGAACAGCTGGGCCTGCATTGACCTTTGGGCTATCCGCCGCTGGCCCTTGAGTCCCAACCGTTTCGCGCAATCAACGCTAGCCATCAGATTCCTTACGAGGAGTTCTCGCAGGCCCGCGTCATCTATACGGGACGGCTGATACCTAGCCACCAAGGTGGGGCAGGGCTGGATGTCAGTCATCCTCGACCTCCTCCAAGAGTCCGTCCGGGTCGTATCCGAGAGCGCGGCACCAGGGCTGTGCGGCACAGAGAGCGCACTGAAGCGAGCAGGCCCGCGCCGCCTCGATAGCTTCGTCGGGGATGGGCTCACCGCAGTACACGAGCGGGTGCGATGCAGCGGGGTCCAACCTCTCGGCGCGGTTCATGGCGTCTCCTCCTCGTGGGCCCAGGCGAGCCAGGCATGAGTCAAGACTTCATCCCAGGCCGATGCTGAGCACGGATTTTCGGGCCGGACATCAGAACCAGGCGGGCGTCCCCTCATCTTGTCCGCCAGCCGCTCACACGCCCGGTTCTCGGCTGCCAGGGCGGTAGTCAGCACCTCCACGTCCGCGAACGCCTTGAGCACGATGCGCCGCGTGGTGAGGGGGAGCTTCATCAGGGCGCGGCGGTCCATGTCGGTGGGTACGGTGCGGTCTGTCATGGCGTCTCCTCCGGCTCGCCTAGGTCGATAAGCTCAAGCGCGAACATCGCGAAATTGGCGGCATCGACGAGGGAGGTTATCCGCTTGGCAGGGTCGATGTCGCGGTCTGAGTAGTCGTGCTTGCCGACCGCCGCCTGGAGGTTCTTGTAGCAGCGCACCATGAGCGTGTCGAAGGTCTCCCCGTCGAGAGACTTCACGCCATCGAACTCCCGCAGCCGCCGTTCCATGCGCTCGGCGAACTGGCGCACTTCCTCGCGGATAGGGTTGGGCACCTCGAAATGGCCTACGTCCGTCATCGCTCCTCCTAGCCGCTCCACCCTCACGGCAGCCGCCAGCTCAAGGTCTTCGGCGATGGAGTCGAGGATGGCCTGAAGATTGTCTTCCGCCTCAGTAACCCCGAGGGTCTCGACGATGGCCTGGTACTGTCGGGCCGCGTTCTTCAGCCGCTCAAGCCTTTCGTCCATCATTCCTTCATGGCTTTGATTGTCACCAAACACATCCATCAGGTGCATGGCCTCGGCCCGACATCGCTCAATGGCCTCCGGACTGAGGTCTGTCCAGTCGTAGCGTTTGCCAACTTGCGCCAAGGCTAACACCGTCGCGCGCGTCAGGGTGATGTTTGGCCCCGGCTGAGCGAGTGCCCGTTCCAGTTCGTTCTTCATCTCTGGAATCATCGCCGGTGTCTCCAGGTTGAGCGCGCGAAGGCTTCCGCGCAACGCTGCTGGTCCATGCCGATGGCCATCAGGAATGTGGGTACATCCATACGCCAGGCATCAACAACGTCCTCGCCCCGTGTGAGGCTCATTGTGACCTCGTCCCCATCACGAGTTATCTTCAGGTCTCCTGTTGTTCCCTCGATGACTTGGAAACCACCAGAACCGGCCAAGGAAGTGGGTCGAATTAGCCGGGCAACAACCCCTCGGATGGTCATGATTGACCTTCATGTTCGCCAAGAACTCTCCTTGTGTTGCGTCCTGTCTGAAAGTCAAGGTCAAGGTCCGCGTCTACTGGCTCCTGAGCCTTGCCCGTCACTTTGGCCGCAATGTTGGCCGCTTCAGCCGCGCCAGACTTCTCAGACGGACGAGGTGGCCGTTCAGCCGGTGTAGGAGCCGATTTGTTGTTTCTTGGGAAGTGATAGATGCCCTCCATCACCTGGTCTACCTCAAGACCGTGTAGGATGGTTCCTGCAATGACACCCAGAACAATCCGTTCCGGGTCTGGCAATGCCTTACCCTTGTCGTCGTAGACAACTCGCGTCAACGTCAGGATGAGCATCGGCCCCGCTTCGGTGGAGACTAGGTCGGTCATAACTGACCCAACAAAGTCAGCCAGCCCAAGTCGGCGAGGAGGTCGCCAAGTTGAGGGTACCTGAACCTCTTCTTTGCGATGCTGCTGTTTGCGAGCCTCCATCTCTGCGCGCTTCCGACGTTCGGTGCTCTGCTGTCCGGGGTCCATCTCGCTGCGGCGCATGACGGTACTAGAGGGTGTGACAACGACGCCATCTTCTGGCCTACCAGTAGCCGACGTAGTCATGACCCCTCTCCCCTTTTCTTTGTCTTTGTCTTGGTTAGCTGCTCCTTGAGGGAACTGATTTCACTCTGCAATACAACAGCCTCTTCTTGGGTATTCTTGAGTTCTTGCCGCGTCCTTGTCAGTTCTCTCTCTAGAGTCCGTCGGTCCTGAATGGCAACGGCAGCTTCTTCGTACTTATGGCGTATGTCTGTCAGTTCAGTTTCTAACTCTGCAAAGAGAGCCTTGCCTACGCTCAGCTCAGCATTCTCGAGTCGAAGCAGGCTGATGGTCTTGAGCAACTCAGCTCTCTCTGAGGTTATCTTCTCTAGCAGCTTGGCATATTCATTGACTGTTGCGTTGAGGTCAACGAGAGTGCCATGTCGCTGATTGATGCGTGGAGACACCCTGCCCTCAGAATTCTTCCTATCAAAGATGCGAGCAAGGCTGGTCCCAATGTTCGCTATACTCATGACTGACACTCTCCCTTGAGAGCCGGGTCCTTGGGGCACTTGCGGTCATACATGCTCTTGAATGTACACTTGCCGGCACGCTGACAGGCTGGAACCAGCAGGTCGTTGATGAGATAAGCCTCTCCTGCTGGAGAATAGGCGTAGAAGCTGATGATGGCAACCTTGACCTTGCTCATGAACTCTTGCCAGAGAGTCTGAGCCTGGAAGCAAAGACGGGTCTCAGCCACACCGATGAGCGTCTTGAGAGACATGTCGATGCCTATGTTGGTCAAGATGGCGTTGGGCAGAAGACCACGTGCATCTTCAAAAGAGACGCCATCGCACACAAGTTGGGTGTAGGCAGACTCTACATGCTGGATGGCGCTGTCCCAAACTTCCTCTTGCTCAGACGTCAAGTTCGGTCTCAACACGGGCAATCCTTCAGATGCATGGTTCACGAACCTCATGGAGGACTGGCTGTAACTAGCAATGCGTGTACGAACCAGCTGATGGGTGAACCAACGAGGAACTCCCTCCACCTGAAAGAAGAAGTGAATGAACTCCAGCGGACCAGCCAACCGGGTTCTTCCCAGGGAGAGAAACCGCTCTTGTTGTTCGGCACGGCTGTAAACTATCTCCAGCTGGGAGCGATGAGTCATCATGTGGCCGCTCATGTTCTCTGCACACATGAGAGCCACGCCAATGGGGTCTCGTGTTGCTTCTACACAGGTCACATTCATACTTTGTTCTCCCTCAACTGCGAACGTACAGAGTCTCTGTGCTCAGAAATGCCACTCCATAGTTGCCAACAAGGCGGCTGTATAGCCTGTACCAGCCAGGATAGTAAGTGGCCAGAGCGTCGACCTTCGCCTCCAATTCTTCTCGCTTCAGTGGAATGCTGTCATACACGGTCAAATGCTGCTCTTGGCAGACCTCCTTCTCTTTGATTAGGTCTATGGTGGCCGGAAACAGTGGATAGAATGCCATCGGCATTCCTCTCAGATGGTGTTCGGAACAGGCTCGGAGCATCCCGTCTAGTTCCTCGAACTCTCCAAGGGGCAACAGCCAGAGATTGGCCGCTCCGGCCACAGAGACCATGCTCTCGACGACTTGGTCTACTGTCAACCCGTTGAACTGATGCCAGTCCTCTTGGGATTGTAAGGGGCGATGGCCAAAGGACAACTGGCTGAAGTTACGGGAATACAGACGAGTCAACCCATTCCGTGGATTGTCCTCTCCATCTGTCATGGTTACCAAAAACACCTTGTGGCCAGCCTGCGTCAACCGGCTGATGATGGCGTGCAGGTTGCTCACAGCCTGTGCTGGACGAGCCTCAAAGATGACGAACCGCTGGCTATTCATCTGACTTGGCCCGACAGAAACTTGTTCCTGACCCTGTAGTAGACCTCGTGCGCTAGCCGGTCCTTGTTCCACTCTGCAAGACGACCCGCCAGAAGAATGCGACCGTCTTCAGGCTTAAAGGTCACATTGGTTTCTAGCTTCATGAATGGAGTGGCATCGCTTTCGGACTTGAGCAGCTCCAAGCTCACATGTCCGTCTATGTTGTGATATCGATACCATGGCTCTTCAGGACAGCAGTTGAACACAATGATGTTTCCGGCTGCAGACACCCCATATTCTCCCGAAAGGTCAGGTGTTCGGCTGGAGAAGTATCGCGTAGTCTTACGACAGAGGTCTCTGGTCGCCGGGAACAAGACGGGCAACGGGATTGTAGACACCACAGCCTCGTGTGTGTCCAACAGACCCTGCAGGTCGTGGCAAGTTATCGTAACAGGCTTGACACGGTCTCTGTACCGTGCTGTTAGCAGAGACAGGGCATGGTCCCAGCAGTATCCATGTATTACTGGTTTGACCCATGTGTTCCAGGCTTTCCGCACTTCCCAGGGGGACGTCTGCATCTTGCGTGCATAAGCCAACTCAGGCGTCTCCTTGCCATGACCCACAAAGTGCACGGTGATTGGCAGCTGCGGAATCGGAAGGCCACATGCATCGTGGAGATAGCAACTTCCGCTGGGGCCATCAGGGACCTCTCGCGCATAGATGACGAATGGCTTGTTAACACGTTCAAGCGCCAAGGCAGCCATCCACCCACTCATTCCGGCTCCAAGAATGGCCACGGTCATGCTATCTTCCTTGTCTCCGTGCTACCAACTCACGACGGAACTTGTGCAGAGCCATCTCTGGCGTGTCAGAGAACACCCGGATATCTTCCATGTCAGAGACCAGCCACCAGTAGCCATTGTTCACTGTCAGGTCAAGGTCTAGAGGAAGAGCCAGATGGGCGTTCTGAATGCCATTGAAATTGCCCTCGCAAGCCAGCATGTACATCATGGCTGCATAGTTGGCGAGGTCAATGCAACAGTCCAGCACACTATTCTGGTCGACGGAGTCGCACACATCCCTGTCCCAGACTAGTTCTTTCAGCCGGGACACCTTGGCAGACGCCTCTATGTACTGTCCCCTGACGCCCGTTGTTCTGAAGCTATCACCGTACTGAGCGTTCTTCTCGGCGAAGAGCCCCTTCATGTAGTCCGTAACCTTGCCAAACGCGATGTTGCTACGATGCAAAGCATTCCTGGGGTCAATCGCCGGGTCGTCGCCGCCTGGGTTCACCATCAGTCTTTCTCCTTCCTCAGCGCATATTCTGCGAAATCCTTGCCCTCATCTCGTTAAGGCACATGATGAAGAGCGGTGTTTTGTGATAGCCATGGTGGGTCTCTTCAATAAGGCCAAGAGTCAGCCATCGCCTGAATGTGGTTGTTACCTCGTAACGTTCTTGACCCAACCGGTCCATAGCCGCCCATATCTTCACGGCCTTACTCTTGGTGAACATAGCGGTCTCTTCCGGGTGCTCCTCCAGTTCAGCCAGAGCCTCTAGCATCTCGGCCTCAGTTGGTTCTTGCTCCTTGTTCTCAAGGCTGAAGTCCAAGTACCGCAGTGAAGTCTTGGCATAGAGCTGATTCAGATACTCTATGGCGAAGACAACATGCTCTGGTAGAATGACAAGACGCTCTCCATCATCTGTGCTGAAGAGTCTTGCTGCTACTGCCGCTGCTACGCGCGCAATCTTGATGCGTTGGTCTGCGGCTTCTACTAACGGTATCTTCGACGAGTAGAGTCTGCCCATGTCATTGGCACCCTGAAGAATCATCTGAGTAGCTTCTGGCGTGAAGAACACCTGGTCTGTATCACGAGACCAAGCCCATAGAATGAGTGCCTGACAGCGGTCTGTTGTGTATGTACCATCGCCATTGACCTCTTCTTGCAGAACGTTGATGAACACAGAAGGGTCAACTTCGTTGCTGGCACATGTGACAACAAAGTCGAAACGCGCGATATCCTCTGGCTTCCCGATGAGTTCTTGAACCGCCTCAATGCCATAGTCAAACTGGTTTAGTGTCTTGGCTTCTCGTGGATTGGATAGCCAGACTAATCGAGTGCGAGCCTGTGTGCGCTCTGTCTGTATCTTGGTTATCTCTGCCACGCCACTGCTGCGTACACCCGACATGGCACCAATGGCCTCCAGAGTCAACCCTGAGACTTCATCGATGACGACCAAACGACGGTCATTCAGTGGAACCTTGCCCCAGACTATGGACCATCGTTTCTGGGTCTGTTGCATGCCGCCAACTAGACCGGCAAAGGATGCATTCTCCCCTGTGACGAACTCACCCAGGTGATAGTGTTGGATGAGCTTCTGGGCCGTCTCGGTCTTCCCCGTACGTGTGTCGCCCAGAATCAAGACTTCAAGCCAGCCACGTCTGACGAACTGCCCATTGAAGGTAAATGAAAGCACGGAATGGAACGCCAGGTCGATGGCTGTCTGTACGTCTGCCCTGCCATATATCTGGGTGACGTATTTGGCCATTTCGCCATTGATGCTTGCTAGTTTCGCCGCCACTTGTTCTCGCTCCGTCAGGTTGAATATCCTGAGTTCGTCACACAGGCCGTTGTCCATCCTGAAAGATGACACCGTGTCCTGCGATGGCTTGGCCTCGTAGACGAGCTGTGTGGCGTATTGGGTTCGTGGGTCTGGCAGCGTGATTGCTCGCATCCGATAGGACTGATTGGGCACGATGCCATGGCCAACATAGAACGCACGCTGCAAGACATACTCCGTCTCCTTGGATGAGAAGTCAATGTCGGGGATGAGGAATACTTCTTGCAGGTTTTGGTGATTCACGATGGTTACACGTATGCTGTGGCACGTCTTGTTGATGCCACCCAACCGCTTTAGCACGGCTGTTCTGATGTTGTCAGGGCAGGCCACCATCTCTAACAAGGCAGCATTGTCTTCTTGTAACTCAAGAGACCGATGACGAACCTCTGTTGCCTTGTCTCTGTCGATGGCCATATCCATCCTGCATCCTGCACACTTTGAGATGTCATCGGCCACTACGCAGTCGTACTCAACGACTCTTGGGACGATATATGGGGCCAGGTCTTTGCCTGATACAATGGCATCAAAGCAGATGCGTTTGTTGGTGTAGGCTGCATTGGAGGCTTGGGATAGGTGGATACTATAGATGGTGTCGTCCTCGCGGATGGGCTTGTCCTCTGATGGCGTGTACTGAGGAGCTTCATCGATGAGTGCACGCAAGTCTTCTGCCGAGTGACCATGACCGACAAAGTAGTCTGTGATGTCGGCACCCTTCTCTGTCAAAGGCAACCGCACAATCTTGAGAGAAGACGCAAAGGTAAACAGGTGAGCGGCAACACGTTGGGACCCATCTAGACCTGCTCTATCACAGTCATAGATGATGACCGCATCCTTGTTGCGGAACAATGGGGTCCATTCGTCCTTCCATGTCACCGCACCTGTTGTTCCCGTCACCGCATTGAAACCATACTGTCGAGCGAGAAGACAGTCCATCTCACCTTCACAGATGATGACTTCCCTTTCCAGCCTCTTGACTGCCTCTATGGGGAACAGTCTTGCAGCACCATATCCGGTCTTGTTCAGCATCTTGGCAGTCCGTTGTGCGTCCATCTTGTACATGCGCAGATTCAGACAGTTGCCCTCTTCATCAAA
>Ga0153916_10000041_pt1 | contig 71989 bp, 60 predicted proteins | sample Opewatmetagenome_FD_109642 | JGI IMG/M metagenome (GOLD analysis project Ga0153916, IMG submission 109642) | Freshwater wetland microbial communities from Ohio, USA - Open water 3 Core 3 Depth 4 metaG | ecosystem: Environmental > Aquatic > Freshwater > Wetlands | place: USA: Ohio, Lake Erie...
CAGGAAGGCATGATGTAGGGCAGCACCGCCAGTTGATTGACGAGTTTCCTGCCCGGCATATCGGTGCGCACCACCAGCCAGGCTAGCGATCCACCGATCAATAGCGCAAGCACAACTGTTCCTATGGCGATGGTCATCGAATGCGTCAGGGGGGTGTAGGTGTATATTCGGCCGAATATACCGGTCAGCATCCTGATCCAGTGAAATAGAGTAAATTCACCCTCTACGGCACCCGGGATGCGGCTGGCATCCACCAACTGCCAGGTCAACGTGGTCTCAAGTAGTTTGTATAGTGGAATGATGACCATGTAGAACATCAGCACAAGCATGATCAATGCCAGGACGACATGTGGTTTGGTGAGCCAGTGGAAGAACCTACGGGAACCAGCCTGAAACCTTTGCGGGAAGGGTTGAGAAGATGTCGCAGAGTTAAGCATGAATATACTCCGGGTATTCCATTCTAGCTAAATAATCGACCCATTTGTTTTTTTTAGACGTTCACGCATTTGATCTAGTTTATCTAAATTTGCCATCACTTGTTCTCGGTCTTCATTCGCAACTGCGAGGAGGAGCGTATTAATAATGGTCATCGGAACAACTAGCGAATGAAACTCAGCCATAGGTCCTCGTCGAGCTGCCAGGACTACATCTGCCTTATCTCCAATAATTGAGCCAAGGGTGTCAGTCAAAATAATTATTGGACAATTAACTTCATTGGCATAATCCAAGACAAGTTGCTGTGTTGGGGAGACATCAAAAAAACCTATCATAAACAGCAGGTCTCGTTCATTTATCAATATGAGGGGTTCCAAGATCTCACGCCCGGCGGAAGTGAGGGGAATGACCTGCCGACCAAAACGGCTTAATCGAATATCCATGAGCTCGACAAGGGATACAGATGGGCCTGTGCCGAAGACAAAGATGCGTTCGCAATTATGGAGCAGTTCTACAGCTTTTTGTAAAGCCTGACGATCCACCGTTTCAAGAGCTTGAGTCAGGTAATCCATTTCTGAAACTACCAGGCGCTCGAAGATATCACCCCCCTGACGTAAATCTTCCAATCGACCGCGCAAGCGCGCTGAGTGGGTCACTCTATGCCGGAAAGCTTCCTGCAAGACTGTACGCATGGTTGGATAGCTGCTGAAGCCCAGAGTGCGAGCGAAGCGTACCATAGTAGCCTCGCTCAAGCCTAAACGGTCGGCTATTTCTCCAGCGGCGAGGAAAGCTGATTCTTCCTGATTTTTCCGCAGATAATTCGCAATACGTTTCTCACTTTTAGTGAGCTGATTATAATGATCACTAATAATCTGGCTGAAGTCAATGATGCCTTGCATTTGTGTTTCCATTTTTATCTCGCTTGATATCTAGCAGATACCATACATTTTATATTATTATGAAAGAAATGTTACATTTGAAGATGATACATCATTTTAATAGAAATTGCAAGTAATCTTTCATAATTAATGCTATATTAACCAAATTCATTTTTTTAGGATCCTTGCAATTTCAGGTGTTATCCACAACGCTGCACCAGTAGTGTCCACGACCATATCACAGACCTCCATCTGAGGGATATATGCGATCTGGGCCATAATAAATTGGTCTTTAAAAAAACGATTGCGGAAATAGGTGGGCTCGTATTTTTTACGATAATCAATATCACGTTTCCACTTTCTTTTAATCCTGATTGGATCATCGGTTAAATAGACCACTTTAATGCCGATAAAATGTACCAATTCTTTAAGCAGAAACGGGAAATTACCTTCAATGAAGATAACATCTGCAGGCTCAATCTCAATGGGCACACCGCCTGGTTTAAGATTGCCATCCAAATCATGGCTTGAAGTGGCATACACAAAATCATATCTTGGAATGGTTATTTTCTGACCTCGACAAATCTGTTCGAGACTCGTTTTCAATAGATCAAAATGAAGAGCTTGCTTGCCCTGTGTATGGATCCCTTTCTCCTCCCGATAATCACGATCAGTCAAGAAGTTATCCATCTCAATAGAGGTGGTTTTTTGCCCATCTTTCTCAAATGATACGCGCAGACGTTCCACAATCTCGGTCTTACCAGCAGCGGTGGGTCCTGCTATGGCAAGCATAATTGGAGTTCTTCTGACTGCGATAAGCATCTTCACGCTATGGATAAAAGCTTCATCCACTTCAGCATTGGCATTTTTAAATTCTTTATATCCTATATCTTGCCTGATTTCGAATTTTTTCTGTTCCTTTGCAAACTCCAAATAGGGTTGACCACCCAGATGTGATATGACCCGGTCGGTAAAGTATTTTGTACGATGGAGGAAATAAAACCCTCGTAAATCGAAATAAAAATGGCGGCTTACCCATTCAATTGGATATTCACCTGAAACTAAACCCACAAACAGCATGTTGGTCAGGGATACGATGGCAGGGTCAAATATGATCCTATTACCAACTAAAGTTTTTATCTGAATACCACGATAAAAATCGATGTCATTTACAAGTCGTTCGATACTTTCCTCATCCTCAAGTTTCACCGCAGACCAATTTCCATTCCCAGGCTCCAGATTGTTTAAAGCATAACGAAATTCATATAATTCCATTTCAGCTATTCCTGGGTTTACGTCTTTCAGCTTCTTAAATAGAATCTCAGAAAATATATTCGGATTGGATAATATTTCGTCGAGAGACATCATCGATCCTTTCGCATAATATGTATTGATGAACTATGATCTGAATGAGAACGATCACCTACCATATATTGGTCATGCCATTTCTCGAACTCTTGGATAACGGAAGAAAACGAAGATCCCATAAGCTAAAGATACCCCTGCACCAATCCCCACCGATAAAGGGGCTCCAATCCAATCTGCAACGAATCCTGCCTGCAAGCCACCTAGTTGGTGCATGCCTTGCGTTACTAATGAGTATTGGCTCATCACGCGGCCGCGCAAATTATCTGGTGCAGTGATCTGTAACAAAGTATTTGCCAGGGTGTTTTGAAATACCTGTCCCAAGCCTACTAAGACCATCAGGAATAGTGACAAGGCGAAGATCTGAGAATTAACAAACGCCAGTAATAATACGGGAAGTCCAAGATTCCCCATGGTTAACCAGCGTCCTCTTCGGGCGCGCTCGGGGAGAGAGGCGACCAGGAACGCACCGGTCACTGCTCCGACCCCGACGGCAGATAAAAGCAATCCAAGCGGTAGGGCTTCTGGTTCCAGGCAAGTCATTATATGATGTTCACCATTGCATAAGTAATTGATGACTGGCAGAGCACTTCCTTTGAGCATACGATCAGCAAACACAGGTAGCAAGGTCTGGTAAGGTCTGGAAAGAAAAGATGTTACGGCAACCAAACTCATGAGTATGAGGAGCATTTGTTGACCTAATACATAACGGATCCCTTCCAGCGTATGAGAAATAACTTGTGGTAACTGCTGTTTTGGTTGGTTCGATTGGGGAAGATTGCGCATAAAAAGCAAGCTAGCGATAACTGCCAAAAAACTTAGGCTGTTTAAGAAGAATGCGACTGCTTCTCCCATTGCTGCAATCACCACCCCTGCAATCGCCGGTCCTAATGTACGGGCAGTGTTGTGGATGGCAGAATTAAGGCCAATCGCGCTGGTCAGGTCTTCTTTTCCTTCAACCATCTCGACAACGAATGAGTGACGGGGGGGCATATCCACGGCTTTGATCATTCCCAGTAGAAATGCCATTAAGTACACGTGCCAGACACGCACTAGTCCAGTCCAGGTCAGAATCGCCAAAACTACAGCTTGTACTAACATGAGTGTTTGGGTGATCAGAAGTATTTTGCGCTTGGAGACACGATCAGCAAGCGAGCCACCCCAGAAAGAAAACGGCAGAAGCGGGATTACGGTCATAAAATTAACAATACCAAGCGAAACAGCTGAGCCGGTCAGTCGATAGACGAGCACCTGTTGGGCCATGGATTGCATCCATGTACCGATTTGTGACACTCCCTGCCCGAAAAACCAAAGCTGGTAGTTGCGATGCCTGAGAGCCCGAAATGTTGTTCCAAGCCGGGATGAAGTATTAATTGCTGGCAAGCGAAATCTAGGCGCCATACTTTATGATGCGCGAGGCGTTTGCGAGGGCTATGGGCATGATGTTGGTTGCAGGGATCGTCCCGAGGCTGCCCCGCCTACAGGCGCGCTCCCCAAATTCTGCTATTTCATCTGGACATACAAAGGGGGAGTAAATTAGAACCGGAACCGGATGCCATGAGTGAGACTTCAGCACTGCAGGAGAAGAATGGTCACCTCCAACGATGATCACATCCGGTTTGAGAGCCGAAATGCGTGGAAGTAAGGCGTCTACCTCTTCGATCGCTTTGACCTTGCCGTCAAAATCTCCCAGCTCACCAAGTGTATCGGTTTTTTTGACATGCAGAAAGAAGAAATCGTAATCTTGCCAATATTTCTCCAAGGTCGTTAACTCGTCATTCAGAGTCTGACCATTAACATCCAACACTTGCATACCTACAAGCCGGGCAACCCCACGATACATCCCATTCAATGCAATGGCTGCTGCTTTCAAGCCATATTTTTCTTGATAGGTGGGTAGAATGGGGAGTTTCGCAAACCCCCGCAGCAAGATCATATTGGCTGGATGCTTATTTGCTAATACTTTTTGAGCAGAACTAATAAAACAATTGACCAGTTTGGCTGCTTTATCAGATTGAGACTCAAGTGCACAAACTAGGCGCGGAGGCACACCAATTTTTTGAGGATCAGTTTCAGAGAGCGAATCGTGCAGACCAGGAGCGCGCAATATAAATGCAAATCGATGATCTTTGATTGGTTCGATGAAAACCTCGGCGCCATCAACCTTGATGGTTAACAACAACCTGGTTAATTCCTGATTTACATTCGTTCCGATGCGACCAGCACGCCGATCTGTAATCATCCCGTCAGAATCCAAGGTGCAATAATTTCCTCGAGCAGCAAGATCGTCGGGACCCAACTCAAAATCAATCCCAAGAGCTTCCATTGCACCTCTACCAATCTCATTCTGGAGGGGATCATAGCCAAAGATGGCAAGATGTCCGGGTCCACTGCCGGGGGTGATGCCCGGTGCAATTGGGATGGTTAATCCGAGAGAAGACTGTGTAGCTAATGCATCCAAGTTGGGGGTATGGGCGGTCTCTAATTCGGTTTTTCCCCCGGGCTCGCGTGGTAAACCACCCAGACCATCCATAATCAGCATGACGATCTTGGTCTGTGCGGGAATGATCAGGTTTTTGAAAAGATTGTAATTCATCGCATCAGGTATCAATTAATGCTCGCAATCCTTCCACAGGACGAGAAGATTTCAACATTTGAAGATTTATCAACAATCCGGCAATATTGTGTACGCCGGTTGTAAGTCATTTCCAATTCACCTGGTATTTTTTTCCAATTCCGTATACCAATGCATCATAAGCCATTTTAGTTTTATTGTAGTTACCATCACGATCAAGGGCAATGCCTCTACCCATGCCAGTAACGATTTTCCCAATACCGAGGGCATCGACTTTTTGTTCCAATTTTGCTAATAGAATAGGCGCGCTTCCAGGCTCGGTGCTACGACCATCAAATATGATATGGATATAAACATCTTCTAAATTATGAGCTTTAGCCATATGCAGTAACGCCAGAGCATAATCTATCGAACCATGGGAGCTTTTCTCACTCAACAAACTAATTAGGTGGAGCTTAGAATGACGGTGTTTTACATCCTCGATTAATTGAAGAAAAATATCATTAGTATAAAAAGATCCATCCTGCATGGCTGAATCGAGGCGGACATCATCTTGCAAAACCACCCTACCTGCGCCGATGTTCATGTGACCAGCTTCGCTATTGCCAGCTTTGCCTGCTTTTAAGCCAACAGCTTCCCCAGAAGCATCCAATCGGGTATATGGATTCTGCTTCAGTAGATTATCCCAGACAGGAGTATGAGCCAGATATATCGGATTCGACTCATCGTTCTTACCTATACCCCATCCATCGAGGATAATTAATAGCACTCGTTTCGACATTATCATTTGTTTACCAGATATAAGGCTGTTACCAGTCATGCCTGTGGGTCGTAATATTCCTAAAATGGACAGAATCGTCGGAGCAATGTCGGCTAGCTTGCCTGGAGGTAGCTGAATGGATGAATCAAGTCCTGGGGAGATGATTAAGAACGGAACTGGGTTGACTGTGTGAGAGACGTGCGGTTTCCCGTCAATGGTAAACAGCTCCTCTAAATTACCGTGGTCAGCAGTCACCATAATTGTGTACCCGGTTAATGTGGCGACTTCTATGGCATGCCCAAGGTGGGTATCCAAGTACTCGGCGCATTTAATTTTTGCTTCCCGGTTTTGTGTGTGACCAATCACGTCTCCATTGGCAAAGTTAGCAACGATAAAATCGTAACCTTCATGAATAGCTTGAGTAAGCTGGTCAACGACCTGTGCTAAGCTTAGCTCAGGAATCTGCTCAAAGGGTATACCCTTGGGGGAGGGGATGCGGATATCCTTCTCACCTGGAAACGGCTGGTTATTTCCACCATTTAAAAAGAATGTCACATGCGAATATTTTTCGGATTCTGAGATATGCAGCTGGCGTATATTGAAGTGGCTAAGGATATCTCCCAGAGTGTTAGTTACTTTGGTAGGTGCAAAAGCAACGGGTAGGTCCTTGAATTTTTCATGGTACAAGGTAAGAATCACAAAGGGTAAGTGATTAAATTTTACCCTGGGAAAATAATCCAACTCCTGATCCACGAAAGCTTCGGTTAATTGGACCTCCCTTTCACCACGCCGTAAGCAAAAAATGACCGAATCACCATCTTCGATGCGACCGATGGGTTTACCTAGAGAATCTACTAGTAGCAGGGGCTCGATGGAATAATCGGTTTGGCCTGCGCCATACAATTCCTGGACCGCATCTGCAAGCTCTCTACCTCCATGAGATGAATGATCAGCGCACATAAGCGTCTCCCATCACATGACCTGCATAAAATTGGCAGGAAATATATCCAGCAACTGCTTGAATTCATGGATTGTTAGGTCGGGCATGTTTTCACCACTTGGTGGGTCTTTTTCAAACTCATCGTGATCCATCAAGATAATGACCATGCCATACCCAGCTTTACGGGTTCCAGCAACATCACGAGCTGGGTTATCACCAACATAGGCACATTTTTCTGGTGAGATACCTATCCTGCGGGCAGCTTCCCAGTAAATTTCGGGGTCAGGTTTTCGATGCCTGAACAATGAAGAAAGGACTACTGATTTGAAATAATTACTGAGACCATCGGCCTCTAGCCAATCAGGTATCTCTTTGGAGGTGATCACGTTACTAATAATACCCAATTGATATCCACGTCTATCCAGCTCATAGATGACTTGTTTTGCATCTGGCTGTAGGATTCGCTTGCCCATAGTTTGGCGATATTGATAGGTCAATTCGGTGGCAATGGGTGAGATAACCTGAGCCGGATAGTCAGGTAACAGCCATTGCGTCCATAAGTCGCTTTCTGAGGCTTCAATCCTGGTTTGAAATGCCCATTTTCTATACACCTTGTAACGTTCATCAAGAAGCTCACATAATGTATCAGGTGACTCATGTGCTCCAACCAGCTGAGTGATTTTTTCTCGGGCAATGGACTGGTGCTGTTCATCTTTTATTAAAACCCGAAGTGTATTCCCCAGGTCAATAAAAATCGCCTCGATATTTGGCTTCATGAATCCACCTTTCATGTGTAGGTGAGGGTAAGAGTCTTCACTGGCAGGTAATTGATTAACTATCAACTCAGCGATCAAGATCCGTTTGGTTGGGATAGGCGTGGAGGAAAAATATCCAAAAGGTCACTGAGCTTATGAATAATATGATCAGGAATGTTCTCCCCAGCAGGTGGTTCCTTGGCAAGCTTCTCCGGTGACAGCATGAGGATGACCATTCCAAATCCGGCTTTCCGGGTGCCAACAACGTCTCGCTTCGGGTTATCACCGACATACACACAGTGGGATGGCTCAACTCCAATTCTGCGGGTAGCCTCCCAATATATCTCCGGGTTAGGTTTTTTTATTTTAAGGATTGAAGATAGAACCACAGCTTTAAAATACGGGGTGAGCTGCGCTTCTTCCAACCAATCTGGAATCTCAGTCTCGGTGATGGTATTGGCGATGATTCCAAGGATATAACCGCGCTTATCCAATTCTTGAATGACTGATTTTACATCCGGAGGCGGAATACGACGGCCATCTCTATTCCGCCAAAGACGGGTTAATCTACCTGCCAATGGAGCAATCCTCTCGTAAGGGTAGTCAGGTAATAAATGAATCGTCCATAGCTCCTTTTCAGAAGCCTCAATCATGCATTCTATAGACCATTTACGATAAGCATTCCAATTTTCAACCAATTTAGCAAAGAATACATCGTGCGAGTCATCAGTCCCGACCAATCTCATGAGCTCATGCCTGGCTTGAGAGGCAAATTCCTCATCTACTACAACGAATCGCAAAGTATTTCCATGATCAAGGAAAATTGCTTTGATATCAGTGTTCATAGATCTCCTCACAGATTGGACACGAAATATTAGTTTACAAAATGGGATTTTATGAAATTATACTTTCATTTGTATATCATACAACATTATTATTAAAAATGCAAATGTTCTTTCAAAATAGTATTGACTTTTTCCTTTGAAATGTGTAAACTATCAGTAGTGCACACGTGTGCATCCATTAAAAAACCATGCCTACTACAATCAAAGATATAGCCAAGCAAGCTGGGGTGTCTCACACAACCGTTTCACGCGCACTTCACAATAATCCGCTGATATCCGAAAAGACCACTCACCGCATCTTAGAAATCGCAACAGATTTAGGATATCATCCAAGTTTCGCAGCCCGAAGTTTAAAGACCAATCGATCACAGGCAATAGGTGTGATTGTGAGTCACATTGCCGATCCGTTTTTTAGCGAGATCCTGCAGGGGATCGATGATGTCGCTCAGTCCAATGGATACAGCTTATTCATTGCAGCTGCTCAATATGATCCAGAACGAGAGCATGCAATTATCCAGACCATGCGCGAGCACCGCGTAGATGGGGTAATTTTATGCTCGCCCCGGTTCACGCCTGAACAAAGCTACCAGCTCCAATCCTACAATATTCCGATCGTGGCCATAAACAACCAAGCAGCAGTAGATTATCGATATTCAATCTATCATGATGATGTTGATGGTGGCAGGCAAGCCTGCGAGCATCTAGTCCATCTGGGACATATAAATATCGCATATCTGGGTGATGCTTCAGCTGATCGCTCAACCCAGGAAAGGCTTTCAGGTTTTCGACAAGTGATGGAAGATGCAGGCTTATCAATTAAGCCTGAATTTATTCACCAGGTATCAGGGAACAGCCCTGCCCAAGGATTTGAAGCAGTGGAGTATTTTATCAATCTACCAATCATACCAACAGCAATAATTTGTTATAACGATATGATGGCAGTGGGTATGGTGAAGGGGCTATATCTGGCAGGACTGCAAGTACCAGCTGATATATCCGTGACTGGATTTGACAATATCTTATATTCGGATTTCACACATCCACCACTCACAACCATTGACCAACCCAAACGATTTCTTGGAGCTGAAGCGGCGCGGATGATGTTTGAACAGCTTAGGTCGACAACTGGATCCATTCAAAGTGGGGGAAGAATTAAACGATTAAAAGGAATGTTATTAATCCGTCAATCTACTGCACCACCCGCAAAAGATTGAAACCTATGGAAATGCGATTAATCTCCTCCAGGCTTAACCTTTATCCACGTTCGCTGGCGATTTCCAACGATATGGAATTTGGATTGGCTCAGACTCCGACCGGACCAATTCTCGCTGTTTTAGCTCGATCAGGATCAAAAGCAATCGATGCTTTTAATGGTGAGACTTCTGAATTTGACGGTAATATCCTGGTGCTATGTCCGCTTAGCTCACACAACGCTTCATCGCTGCGAAACCACTTAACCTGGCTGAAACCCCGGCCATTGGGTTTGAGTACATCCGCCGGAATGGGAGATAGGTTAGGGATTGCCACACCTGGACATGTACGTGCAGTACGTGACACCCATGGTAAAGTGGCACCGATTTTCGCCCAACAATCCATCCGCGAGATGAGGCGCACGGGTCGTAGTCCGCAGCAGGTGATGGATGATGCAACGTGGGGAATTTTTGAGGAAGGCTGGCATAGCGGGATTGGCTCTGATGCGGATCATCTAAAGACCAATGCTGAAATCGATGCTTGTGCTGCTGCTGGATTTACATTATATACGATTGATCCGGGGGAATACGTCGATAATCTTGGGCATAAAACAAATAATTTCCAGCTGAAAGAACAGCTTGAGCTCTTGCCTGAATATCTTCAGTCTAAAGCTACGGGATTACTCGGGAAATCCTTCGATATTGAAGGATATAAAATATTTGTTGATGAAATAGCTCTGTTTAAAGCAATTGCGAAATATGGAAAAGCTGTAGCTCACGTGGCAAGCATGTACGAATACCTGGCAAAAATAGCTGGGGAACATCCCTTCGAAGTGGAAATTTCAATGGATGAGACTGAGCAGCCTACCTCTCCTGTGGAACATGTTTATATTGCGAGTGAATTGCAACGCATTGGGGTTAAGTGGGTCAGTTTTGCCCCCAGGTTTGTAGGGAGATTTGAAAAAGGGGTGGATTATATCGGGGATTTACAAGCTTTCGGGGCGGATCTGGCAGTTCATGCTGCGATTGCCAGGCAATTTGGGCCGTATAAACTTAGCTTGCATTCTGGATCTGATAAGTTTAGTATTTATCGAATGTTTATGGAAAAAACAAATGGACTGGCCCACCTGAAGACAGCCGGTACCTCGTACTTAGAAGCTTTGCAGACGATTACAGCCTTGGATAGAGATTTATTCAAAGAAATATATATATTTGCATTAGAGCATTTCAATAATGACAAGTTAAGCTATCACATTTCTGCCCAAGTCGACAAAGCCCCGAATCCCGCTGAGATCAAAGATTGGCCAGGCTTGCTTGACCAATTTGATGCACGCGAGATTTTTCACGTCACCTTTGGCTCAGTTTTGACTGAGAAAACGAGTGATGGAAAGATGCGTTTTTATGATCGCCTCATGTTAGTTTTGAACGCGAATCGCGAAATGTATTTTGACAATTTAGCGGATCATTTCACGCGCCACTTGCAACCATTTTCGACTATATGTAACGTATAGGAGGGAATGACTATGGATCTTCAGAACACCACCAAATTGTTTGATCTAACTAATCAAGTGGCAGTGGTAACTGGAGGTGCGGGCGTCCTATGTGCATCGATATGCAGAACTTTAGCTACTGCAGGAGTTAAAATTGCGATATTAGATATTAATCACGAAGCTGCTAATGAGCTTGCCAGTGCGATAAATCAATTTGGTGGGAAAGCAATCGCAATTGGCTGTGATGTGTGTGATAAAGAAAGCATCAGTTCAGCTGCACAACAGGTGATCAGCTCATTTGGAAGTGTCGATTTCCTGATCAATGGGGCAGGAGGAAACAACCCGCAGGCAACCACAAGCGTAGAGCTTTCTTTTTTTGATATCCCTGAAACTGCGCTAAATTGGGTGATTGAGCTAAATTTAATCAGTACCATCTTGTCCTCTCAAGTTTTTGGGAAATACATGGCTGAGCAGAAAAAGGGGATCATTCTCAATATTTCATCGATGAATGCATTTCGACCGCTTACACGAATTCCAGCATATTCAGCAGCAAAGGCAGCGGTCAGCAACTTTACCCAATGGTTAGCTGTGCATATGGCTCAAGAATATTCACCTGAAATTCGGGTGAATGCAATCGCCCCAGGGTTTTTCCTGACGGAACAAAACCGTTATCTAGTGAAGGATGAATTAACTGGTAGACTGACTGACCGGGGCCAAATAATCATTAATCATACCCCAATGAGCCGATTTGGTACCCCAGAAGACCTTGCAGGTACAGTATTGTGGTTACTTTCACCTGCATCAACATTTGTGACCGGGATAGTGGTTCCGGTAGATGGCGGATTTTCCGCCTTCAGCGGCGTGTGAATAATCATCTACGCGTCAAAGTAATTATTAAATATAAAGGAATAAGCATAAACACCGGTTATCTAAGAATGATGTGAGAAGGCGATGATCATTGGTAAAGGGTCGAATGAGGGTTTCCTCACGAATAATGAGTTACACGAGATTGTCTGCGAGGGTCTCAATTCTCTTGCGCTAGATGGTAAGCGGGTGCTCGTAATCATTCCAGATCGTACGCGCACAATGCCGATGCCTATCATGTTCAAGATGTTCGAAGAAATCCTAAGTAAACGTGTAGAAATCTTGGATTATCTTATTGCCTTAGGAACTCACCAACCATTAAATAATACCCAGCTAAGTATATTAGCGGGCAGAAAAGTCGTGGATGGGAAAGTTGGGAATTCTCAGATCTTCAATCATGCATGGCATATGCCCGAAACTTTTTCTCACATAGGCACGATACCCGCGAATGAGATCGAGTTGATAACAAATGGTCTCCTTCACCAAGATGTGCCTGTCCAAGTTAATAAGCTGGTTTTCGACTATGATCAGATCATCATTTGTGGACCGGTATTTCCACATGAGGTGGCAGGGTTTTCCGGGGGTAATAAATACTTCTTCCCGGGTATTGCTGGACCTGAAATCATCAACTTTACCCACTGGTTGGGAGCAGTGATCACGAATTATAAAATAATTGGTACAGCAAACACCCCCGTGCGTATAGTCATTGATCGAGCGGCTGAATTTATAAATCTACCTACCGCTTGCTTCGCGTTCGTCGTAAACCATCAAGGTGTGGCTGGGCTGTATTGTGGTCCAACGAAAGAAGCCTGGCAAACTGCAACCCAACTATCTAGCTTAAGACACATTATTTATAAAGAAAAACCTTTCCATCAAGTGATATCAATTATGCCAGAAATGTATGAAGACCTGTGGACAGCGGCTAAAGGAATGTATAAGCTGGAACCCGTTGTAGCAGATAGAGGTGAGATTGTCATTTACGCACCCCATATCCATGAGGTGAGTTACACACATGGCAAACTGATTGACGAGGTAGGTTATCACTGCCGTGACTATTACCTAGCTCAATGGGATCGGTTCAAGTACTACCCGGGTGGGGTATTGGCACACTCCACACACCTTAAAGGATTGGGAAGTTATGACCCACTAACTGGGATCGAGAATGCACGTATTAGAGTTACCCTGGCTACTGGCATATCTGCTGAACGGTGCCGAAGAATCAACCTCGGGTACCAAGATCCCACAGAAATTATTGTTCAGGAATTGCAAAATCGAGAGGATGAAGGGATATTGGTTGTACCAAAAGCAGGAGAGATGTTGTATCGAATCAAAAGCCCTTAATCTAAAGTATGTATAGGTTTATATAGACAATATATAGCTTTTATCAGCACAAGAACTAATTAAAGGAGGTGAACATGAACAAAGCAGATATTGGTTTAATCGGATTAGCGGTCATGGGTCAAAACCTGGTGCTAAACATGAATGATCATGGATTTAGGGTGGCAGTTTTCAATCGAACTTTATCCAAGGTGGATGATTTTCTCAAGAATGGCGCAAAAGGCACACAAGTCATCGGTACACATTCATTGGAGGAATTTGTCTCTACCTTGATCAGGCCTCGGCGTGTCATGTTAATGGTTCAGGCAGGCAAACCAGTTGATGACTTCATTGAGCTGCTGTTGCAATACCTGGAACCAGGAGATATTATCATCGATGGTGGCAATTCGAACTATAACGATACAATTCGACGAACGATTTTTGTGGAATCGAAAGGTTTATTGTACATTGGAACAGGAGTATCCGGGGGTGAAGAAGGCGCCCGTCACGGTCCATCCATCATGCCAGGGGGATCACCAGCTGCATGGCAACACGTCAAATCAATTTTTCAGGCCATTGCTGCCAAGGTGAAGCGTCCGGATGGAGGAGAGGATGCTTGTTGTGATTGGGTGGGTGAAAATGGAGCTGGTCATTACGTAAAAATGGTGCACAATGGAATCGAATATGGCGATATGCAGCTTATTTGCGAAGCTTACCAGCTGATGAAGGAAGGCTTGGGGTTATCTCTAGCACAAATGGAAGACATCCTGACTGAATGGAACAAAGGTAAGCTTGAATCCTATCTGATTGAGATCACGCGGGATATCCTGAGATATAAAGACCAGGACGGCGAACCCCTAGTGGAAAAGATCTTAGATGTGGCTGAGCAAAAAGGCACTGGCAAGTGGACGGGTGTCTCTGCGCTCGACATGGGAACCCCATTAACGATGGTGGTTGAAGCAGTATTTGGTAGAGCCCTGTCATCATTGAAGGATGAACGCACAACAGCCGCAAAAGTATTATCAGGACCAAACCATCGAATCAAGGGTGATCCATATAAATTCATAAACGATTTGGAGCAAGCCGTATATGCTTCTAAGATCATGTCCTATACACAGGGATATATGCTTTTCAAAGCCGCAGCTAAAGAGTATGGGTGGAATTTGAATTATGGTGGCATCGCGTTAATGTGGCGTGGTGGATGCATTATTCGCTCAGCATTTTTGGGGAAGATCAAGGAAGCATATGATTCAAACCCATCCCTTGAAAATTTACTGCTTTCACCATATTTTACACGCCAGGTAGTTTCAGTTCAAGGGGGATGGCGGCGAGTGGTGGCAAAGGCGGTAAAGGCGGGCATTCCAACCCCCGCGATGTCAAGCGCTCTGGCGTTCTTTGACGGCTACCGGCATGAACGCTTACCTGCCAACCTGCTGCAAGCACAACGCGATTACTTCGGCGCCCACACCTATCAGCGGGTGGACAGGCCGCGTGGAGAATATTTCCATACGAATTGGACCGGACATGGAGGTGATGTGACCTCAACGGTGTGGAAGAAAGGCTAGCAGTAGATTTGATTGTAAATTGGGAGTGATTATCTAGTCGTGAGAAGGAGAATGCCATGAAATTTAGCCTGCAAATACCCACAGAAGGCGGCCTAGACTTTATCTCTCTGGGTGCCCTAGTCCACCGATTGGACCCGGGGGTTGTTCCTTTTCGGAAAGCAACCGAATGTCAGATCTATGTCAGCGGCGGTGAATATAATGTTGCCGCTAATCTTGCAGATTGTTTTGGCTTGAAAACGGGGATTGTATCCGCAATGGTAGATTACCCCATTGGCGAATTGATAGCCAATCGCGTCAAGTCTATGGGAGTAATGCCATTTTATAAGCGATTCAAACATAATGGGGTTAATGGACCCAATATGGCAACTGTATTTAGTGATCGTGGACATGGAGTGCGTCCACCAATTGTTTTTTATAACCGGTCCAATGAAGCAGCAGCCCAGCTTAAACCAGGGGATTTTGATTGGAATGCCATATATTCACATGGTGTCCGCTGGTTCCATAGTGGAGGCATCTTCGCGGCATTATCTGCGACTACAGGAGAATTGATTATCGAAGGGATGCAAGCAGCCAAGGCGGTAGGTGCAGTGGTTTCTTTCGACCTGAATTATCGCCCGAAATTATGGAATATTTGGGGAGGAGACCAACAAGCAATTCCGATACTCAGTCGAATTGTCGAAAATGTTGATATCTTGGTAGGAAATGAGGAAGATTTGCAGTATGGTCTTGGTATTCCAGGACCAGAAGTTGCGGCAATATCCAAGCTAGATGCGTCATCTTATTTTAAGATGATTGACAAGGTGGTAGCTAAGTATCCACAGATCAAGGTAGTTGCAACAACATTAAGAGAGGTGCATTCGACTAACCGGCATACCTGGGGTGCAGTTGCCTGGCTGGATAGCAAGACTTATGTGTCTCCTCAATGTGAGCTTGATGTTTTTGATCGGATTGGTGGTGGAGATGGCTTTGCATCAGGATTTTTCTATGGTCTCCTGACAGATGAAGAGCCTCAGGAGGCAGTCAATCTGGGATGGGCACATGGTGCCCTTTTGACCACCTTTCCTGGTGATACAACTATGGCGACGGTTGAACAGGTGCGTGCTTTCGCACATGGTTGTTCATCCAGGGTACAAAGGTAACAATTAATTTAAGTAGGGATCCAAAATTCATAAAATAAAGGAAATTGTATAGGAGGAAGAATGCAAACCATGAAAGCGCTTGTGATTAGAGATATTGGAAAGATTGAGCTGTGTGACTTGCCAATGCCACGAGTTACCCAACCGGATGATGTTTTACTCAAAGTATCGGCGGTTGGTATCTGTGGCTCAGATATTAAAATCTTAGAAGGTAAACATCATTATAGAAAAGATATCGCGCTTGGGCATGAGTTCTGCGGTACGGTTGTAGAGATCGGCTCGCATGTGACTCATGTCGAGGTGGGGGATCGAGTGTCGATTGATCCAAATATCCGTTGTGGATTTTGCTCTTTCTGCCGTATGGGTTTGACCAGCCAGTGTGTTGAAATCAAAAATAGTTCAATCGGGGTTATGCAGAATGGTGGATTTGCAGAGTATTGCCTGGTTCCAGAAAGACAATGTTTTATATTACCTGGCGAGATTGACGACATCCTGGGAACACAAGTTGAGACATTAGCTACTGTCATTAATGGAATGAATACGTTGCTCATGCTGCCGTATGATTATGTGTTGATCTTAGGGTTCGGTCCGATTGGCTACCTCTTCGCTCAATTCGCCAAGAATATTGCTGCCAAGGTCGCTGTAACCGAGATAGATCCATTCCGAATCAGTGTGGCTAAACAGTGCGGTTTAACTGTCTGGAATCCGCATGAGGAAGATATCGTAGCAAAAATAACTGAATTCACGAACGGGCGTAAGGCGGATATTGTGGTGGAAGCAACTGGTAACGCCCTTGAACAAGCTCTTCAGTGTGTCACTCCGGGTGGCAAAGTTTTGCCATTTGGGATGGATTCAAGCATCCAGGCCACTGTGGTACCCAACAATATTACCCGATGGGCGACCAAAATCCTGGGATTGTACTTAGGCCAGAATACCATGGTGCCTTCCATTCGAATATTCCAGGAAAATCGATTGAACATGGCTCCATTCTTTACGAAGATTATCCCTCTGGAAGAAGGGATTAGAGCCTTTGATGAGCTGGGTCTGGATCTTAAGACTTTATCTCACCACCCAAAACGTGCAATGAAGATTGTGATGAAGATTCAGTGAGGATAAGATGAAACGACAAGTTAATATTGCAGTCATCGGAACAGGGCGGATTGGTAGCGTTCATACGAGAAATCTCGTACGTAGTATCCATGAAGCTAACGTTATGGGGATATGTGATATTCGCCTGGAGGTTGCGCAAGCAGTTGCAGACGAGTTGGGGATTGAGCGTGTGGTCAAAGATTATCATGAGCTCCTGGAGGATAAGAACATCGAAGCGGTGCTGATTGCCACAAACACCGACACGCATGCATTTATTGTAAAAGACGCAGCAAAAGCAGGGAAACAGATATTTTGCGAAAAACCGCTTGCCCTTGATCTGGCAAGCACAGATGATGTACTTGATACGATAGAAAAAACGAAAGTTAAGTTGCAGGTTGGTTTCAACCGCCGCTTTGATAAAAGCCTAAAAAGGGTACGAGAGATTGTAACTTCGGGAGAAATCGGTCGTCCTTGCATCATACATATAACCAATCGTGACCCTGAACCACCATCACTTGAATATGCTAAAACTTCTGGTGGGATGTTCCTCGACATGAGCATCCACGATTTTGATATGGCGCGTTTCCAGATTGGCGAGATTGAGGAGGTGTACGCCATTGGTAATGTGCTGGTAGCGCCTTATCTTAATGAGATAGCAGATGTGGATATTGATATCATAACATTGAGATTTTCTAACGGCACTATTGGCTCAATAGATAACAGCCGGAAGTGTGTTTATGGTTATGATCAACGTCTGGAGGTATTTTGCTCAGACGGCACCGCCATCGCTGGAAATGAGTATGAGAATACAGTCGTCATGGGTAATGGAGGTGGATACCATTCGGCTAAACTACCACACTTCTTCATCCAACGTTATGCAGACTGCTACATCGACGAAGTAAGTCAATTTATCAATTGTGTCCGGGATGATAAACCGGTATCACCCACTGGACAGGATAGCCGCATGGCGGTTTTACTTGGATCAGCTTGCTGGGAGTCTTTTAGGAAAAATCGTCCGATTAGCATGAACGAGTATAAAGGATAAAATTCTGGCTTTCATTTACGTACCTATCAGGAATACATAATTAAGTATGCATGGAATGAATTAATTCTCAAAAGGAGAAGCAAAATGACGGATAACAAAGCACCCATAGGATTCCTTTCTACGAATCAGCCAGACCTGTTTTTTGAGGATAACCCGACGGGTCGATTGAAGAAAGAAATCTGGGAAGCGTCAGATACGGAGATCGATGCTATTTTGACCGACTATGGGATACCTTCACCAGTCGAATGGGCAAGACCTGGCTCGTATATTCAAACGACCACCCGCTGGCAAGTTGAAGAAAATCGAAAGAGAAATGACATTGTTTTCATCCCGGTGGGATGTACGGAATTGCACGGCCGGCACCTGCCCAGTGCAGCAGACACACTTTATGTCAGTGCAATCTGTGAGGGTATCCGCCGGTTTACTGCCAAACGTGGGGTGCCAGTTAACCTAGCATTGCCACCACTCATGTATGGCGGTCACCCATTCCACCATTTGGGGATGCCAGGGACGGTCATTGTGCGTGAGCATGTGGTGCGCGAGATGATGATCGACGTTATGCTGGGGTTGTGGAACGATGGATTCCGTAAACAGATGATTGTCAATAACCATGGTCAATTATGGATGCTGGAATCTGCGGTGCAGGAATTTCAAAAGCGTTATCAATTACCAGGCATCTACCGGGTAATTGATTGGCACCGTGGTGTAAGAGAGTTCTTCCGCACCGATGAGCGGGGAGGACAGATGGGTACAAATTTCGTACATGCGGATGAATGCGAGACGTCATTAAGTTTGCTTTTGCATCCTGATATGGTGGATATGGAGTATGCAGTGAATACCGAAGGGAAAAGCTACCTGCCTGATGGACACTTCGATAAGTCGGTGGATCCTTTTGGAAGACCAAGCCGATGGTCTGAAGGCGAAGGTCATTTTGCGATAGAGATCGCAGCTACTCCCGAAGGGGTGGTTGGTAGATCCCGTGATGGCGCAGCCTATAAGGCGAAACGTCCAATTGCCGCGATTTTAAAGTATCTGACTTTATGGAATGATGATATCCTGGCAGCTTTCCCACCAGGGAAACTGCCACCGGTTGAAGAAGTTACTTTACGCACAGCTCAGGAAATGGAACCATACCTACGAGAACCACTCAGTCCTGGCTGGAAGCCTGTTTATGGACTACCCCGGATCGGGCAGGGGACAGAGGTCTAGTGATTTACCTCTATTTTGTTATACCTAATACAATTGATTAATAAAAAAGAGGAGATGTATTATGAATGGAAAAATGCCGGGTGTTACATTGGTGGCAGATTGGGATCCTAAACCTGGATTCAAGCTCGGGGCGAAGGATATCGAGGGAAGGCAATCCTACTTGGGAAATCAGGTTTGGCGCCACCCTCGATTGGAGATTCGCGAATATGACGTTCCTACTCCAGGACCTGAACAAGTACTATTGGAGGTGAAAGCCTGTGGAATCTGTGGTTCGGATGTTCACATGGCACAGGCGGATAACAATGGATATATATATTATCCAGGCTTAACTGGTTTCCCAAGCATTTTAGGACATGAATTTTCCGGGGTAGTGGTGGAAGCTGGAAAGAATGCAATCAATAAACGAACCAACCAGCCGTTCAAGGGTGGTGAGCCAGTTACATCTGAGGAAATGCTCTGGTGTGGGCAATGCAAACCTTGCGCAGATGGACAGCCCAATCATTGCGAACGTTTGGACGAGGTTGGTTTCAATGTCAACGGAGCTTATACTATATATATCCTGGTTCCATCCCGAACAGTGTGGAGCCTTGAGCCATTAAAAAGTCACTATAAAGGGAATGACATTTTTATTGCAGGCAGCCTGGTTGAGCCAACTGCAGTAGCATACAATGCAGTAATCGAGCGCGGAGGAGGGATCCGACCAGGTGATCGCGTGGTTATCCTTGGGGGTGGTCCTGTAGGTATCGCTGCCTGCGCAATCCTCAAACGTGCTGGGGCTTCAAAGGTTATCATTTCTGAAACGCAGGAAGATCGCGCCAAAATGGCTTTAAAGCTAGGGGCAGATTACCATATTAACCCAATTAAAGAGGATTTTGCGACCAAGGTATTAGAAATCACTGATGGGATGGGGGCGGATATGTTTATGGAGGCAACCGGGTTACCGGAGGTGGTATATCCTGGTATTGAACGTGTGATCTGGGAGGGTCGGACGATCAACAGCACAGTGGTAGTGACGGCACGCGCGGATGCGAAAATGCCTGTGATGGGAGAAGTTTTGCAAGTTAGGAGATCACGGATCATCGGTGCACAAGGTCACTCGGGACATGGGAATTTTCCACGCGTGATTGAATGCATGGCAGCTGGAATGGACATGACCCCCATGAGCACCAAGAAAGTAAACCTAACTGAGCTACCGGAAAATATCATTAAACTGCAGACCGATCGAAAGGAATGCAAAATCACATACTTGGCTCAGTAACCAGAACCGTTTATGACCTGGCAAGAAATTAATAGTGATTAAACTGAGGAAAATAATGAAGTTTGGAAGGCAATCCATTGTTTTATCCACGCATGACGCGCAATTTGAGGCAGTGGCATTTAAAGGTGATTTTGAGGTCAATCTTGCCAAAATCGCTGGATGGGGTTATGAAGGGGTTGAGCTTGCGATTCGTAACCCTGATTTGTTGGATGGGAACAAGCTTGAAGAAGTGCTTGCCGCTGAGGGTTTACTAGTTCCTGCAATTGGCACGGGTCAGGCATGGGGAGAAGAGCGTTTATCCTTTACCAATCCCGATTTGGTAATCCGAAAAGCGGCTATTGACCGGATTAAAAGCCAAATTGAGTTTGCCAAGCGTTTTAATGCCCTGGTTATCATTGGTTTAATCCGCGGTGTAACACCGTGGGGTCAATCCAAAGACCAATCCATCCATTTGCTGATCGAATGTTTACAGGATTGTCTCGCGACAGCCTCTGCGCAGGGCATCCGCATGGCATTGGAACCACTGAATCGATATGAAACGGATCTACTCCATACAGTGGAAGAAGGATTGGAATTAATTCATCAGGTCGGCTCACCCAATCTTGGATTGCTGCTAGATACATTTCACATGAATATTGAGGAATCAGATATGGTAGATAGCATTCTCAGGGCTGATGAGCATATCTTCCACTTTCATGTGGCTGATTCCAATCGATGGTATCCGGGTGGGGGGCATCTGGATTTTAAGACCACCCTGCAGGCATTGAAGTCCACAGGGTATCAGGGGTGGATATCCGGTGAGTTCATGCCTGTTCCCGATGCAGATGCTGCTGCCAAACAAAGTATCTCTTTTTTGAAGCGGATAATTCCATGAGCATATAAACGATTTGGACATCATATAGTAAAAAGGGATAGCTATTTGGAACAGGCATCGGAATAATTGATCGATAGTAGAAGTAAACGAAGTCTGGCTGTAGCAAACTCTCCTCGGGGTAATTGCAGTGGAGAGTTTTTGATTGTTAAAGGGAAAATTTGATGATTTTTGAATGAATAGAGTTGGTAGGCTTAACAAGAGTAACGTAATCGTAGTAAAATGGTCTAATTAGACTTAATATTATCTAAACTAAGAGGAGATTTGGAAGCATGGGTAATCTACTAGTCATCTACTAGTCATCTACTATTCACTATTATAAGGAGTAACGACAATGCAAAAAATTTTACCTTGTTTATGGTTCAATAATCAGGCTGAGGAAGCGGTTCAATTTTATACTTCTATGTTTAAAAAATCGAAGATTGATAAAGTATCATATTATGGGGATGAAGGGCATGGAATGAAGGGAACGGTATTAACGATTACATTTCAAATAAATGGGCAGGAATTCATGGCATTGAACGGTGGTCCTGAATATAAATTTACGCCTGCTTTATCATTATTTGTAAATTGTGATGACCAGGAAGAAGTGGATTATTTTTGGGCGAAGCTCTCTGAAGGGGGTAAAAAAGGCCAATGCGGTTGGCTTACCGATAAATATGGTGTCTCCTGGCAGATTGTTCCGACTATTCTGGGCGAACTGATGAGTGACAAGAATACCAAAAAGACGGCAAATGTCATGCATGTATTACTTCAAATGCATAAATTAGACATCGCGGCGCTTAAAAAGGCATATGAACTTGGATAATAATCTCGATGAGAAATTCAAGTTAGTGTTAGGTTAGGCTCTCAACCTTGAAACCGTACAAACTTTAAGTAAGTTTCTTATCCGAATTAACCTATTTGTTTGGCTTATTATGGGAAGGGGGTTAATATATGATTTATGATTCCTGGCACTAGAGTGTGAACTATATTCTCCCTTCATGGATATCATACGGCTGCAATTGAACAACAGCGTTGATTAATAATATCGATGCAGATATTATTTGGTGTTCATTGTATAATGGCAGTGAATTAATCTAGCTATATTGCCTATGGAGGGAGTAATGCCGGATAAAAAGACATTAGAGGAAATCCTGGCTCAGCCGAAATCAGTCGAAGAGCTCGGTATCCCACAGAATATATTAATCGATATCATCCTTCGCTTGCTGTACACTGAAGGGTATGTAGATTTCAGACGAATGTCACAAGTGATGAGGGTTCCACACGCTCTGGAACAATTATTAGTATGGTTACGTAAGGAACATCTGGTTGAGGTTTCACAAGCCTCCGAAACTCATGGTCCATTAAATTATATTTACAAGCTTTCAGGTCCAGGAGAGGATCGTGCTCGGGAAGCGATGGAACGCTGCCAATATGTTGGCCCGGTACCAGTTCCAGTTCGCAGTTACAGCGAGGCAATAGAATTACAAACAGCAGGTTCACGGTCGGTTAAACCTGAGCAGGTGAAAGAAGCATTATCCGATTTAGTCCTTCCTGATGATTTCCATCGCAAGATTGGTCCTGCAGTAAATTCAGCCGCATCATTATTTCTCTATGGCCCTCCAGGAAATGGTAAAACGACCGTATCCATGCATATTTCTCAATTAATAAGTGGGACCGATCCGATCTGGATCCCATATGCATTGACAGCGGGTGGGCAGATCATTCAAATTTATGATCGTTTGTTTCACCAAGAAATTGAGAGAGAGAAAGGCACAATTGATGGACGATGGGGTCTGTTTAAACGCCCCGCGGTAATTGTTGGGGGTGAGATGAAGATTGAATCCCTGGATCTGCGTTTTGATCCATTGGCGAATTTCTATGAAGCGCCTTTACAGCTTAAGGCGAACGGAGGAGTATTCCTGATTGATGATTTTGGGCGACAACAGGCCAGCCCGATCGACCTGCTTAACCGGTGGATCATGCCTCTGGAAAATGGAGTGGATTTCTTGCGGTTGCGTACCGGACAAACAATCGTCATACCATTTCGAGCATTAATCATATTCTGTACGAATTTAGATCCATACAATTTAGCGGATGAGGCATTTTTCCGTCGAATTCAAATGAAGGTGGGGATATTTACCCCAGATGAATCTGACTACAAGCGTATCTTTCACAGAGTTTGCCAACAGACGGGCATCTTTTTTGATGAAAGCAGTTATCAACATTTGCTTGAAAAGTGGTACCGTAATAATAATCGTCAATTTCAAGCTGTTCACCCGAGAGATTTGCTAACGATAGTTCAAGCGTTATGCAAATATGATAATACGGAAATAAACTTGACCAAGGAATTGATCGATCAGGCATGTGAAATGTACTTTGTTAAAAAATAATCCATAATCCACAAGCATGAAAAATGAATCTGAACTACATCAACTACTCATCCTGTCAAAGGATTTTGAGATCTACAAGGAATTAATCAGCCAGATGAAGTTGCCTAGATTGACCATCCTGGCAGTTAGTGAACCAAACGAAGCTATTTATATAGGGGGTGAATGTGATCTGATTTTCGGAGAACCCTCATTAATCAGTATAGTGATTAACCACCTGCCAGGCATTAAATGGGTTCAAACGAGCTGGGCGGGGGTAGAGCCCTTGTTAGCATCAAATATTCGACGAGATTACATACTTACCAATGCACGGAATGTTTATGGACCGATGATGTCGGAATTTGTATTTGGATACTTACTCTTGATCGAGCGGCGTATTTTACCTCGCTGGCAAGCACAGCTGTCAGGAAAATGGGAGGATAGTTGGTATAGCAGTCTGAAAGGTAAAATACTAGGTTTGATGGGCGTTGGGACAATCGGAGCTCATTTGGCTGCGACTGCCAAGCACTTTAGGATGCAGGTTTATGGCTACACCTATCAGAGTGAGACGTGTGCTGAGGTGGATAAATATTTTCACGGAAATGACCGGCTTGATTTTGCCACAGATCTGGATTATCTCGTTTGCACTTACCTGGAACTGCTGCTACCAAAGGTATTGTAGATGCAGAATTCTTAGCTAAGATACCTGAGCGGGCATGGCTAGTGAATATCGGTCGGGGAACCACGGTGGATGAATCTGCATTAGTAGAAGCGTTAAATAATCGGTCATTGGGAGGTGCGGTCTTGGACGTTTTCCTGGAAGAACCTTTGCCTCGTAATCATCCATTGTGGTCTACTCCCAACACGTTTATTACTTCTCATACTGCTGCTCGAAATTACCCTCCCGATATTGCTTCACTATTTATCGAAAACTATCACCTTTTCATTCTCGGTAAACCTCTATCCTGTCAGGTGAATTTCGAACGTGGTTATTGATTGACATATCCTTCAAGAATCGGGTATAGGATGTATGGATCCTCTTTGATACATTTTTTATATCCCTTGAATGGAGAGTGCTCCAATCGATAAGTGATGGTTGCACATGGAAATCTCGAACCCCCTATGACCACTTGACCCAAGTAAGCCAAACGACTACAATTCAACCGTCTATCAATTAATTCACTATGCACCCAGGAGATCAGAATGGAAGATTATCTATTTCGCGGAAATCTAGCGGAGCTAGATCCCGCAATTTATGAGTTAACCCAATTAGAATCCGAGCGACAATATCGAAAGCTGATCCTAATCCCGAGTGAAAGCCAGGCACCCATGGCAGTACGCGAGGCGCTCTCTTCAGCCTTTCAAAATATCTATGCTGAAGGTTACCCGCGTGAAGAAACACGCAGTATGAGTGAAAAAGAGATTATGGATTTCCCGGCCCGGTTGGTTAACTTCCGTCGTTATGCTGACAAACGATATTACAAAGGGGTCGAGTATGCAGACACGATCGAAGAGTTAGCACGCCGGAGGTGCGCAGAGCTTTTTGCTAATAACATGGTTGGAGCAGATGATATCTATGTCAATGTTCAACCGCTTTCAGGTGCACCAGCCAATAATGCGGTCTATCATGCATTAGTGGAACCGGGTGCTACCATCATGGGAATGGATTTATTACATGGAGGTCACCTCACTCACGGCTCACCGGTCAACCGGTCGGGGAAATATTACAATGCAGTCCATTACTCTGTGGACCCGCAAACCGAGCAAATCAATTATGATGAAGTGGAAGAGCTTGCGTTAAAGCACAAACCGCGCTTCATCATCGCTGGCTATTCCTCGTACCCATGGACAGCTGATTGGGCACGCTTTCGTGAGATTGCCGACGAAGTCGGAGCATACTTATTTGCTGATATTGCGCATATTGCCGGTATGGTGGTGACTGGAGCCTACCCTTCACCAGTTGGTTACGCAGATGTGGTCACTTTTACCACTCATAAATCCTTATGTGGTCCTCGCGGAGCGTGCATCCTGACCTTCGATGAGAAATTATCACGCGATATCGATCGGGCAGTGTTTCCGGGTGAGCAGGGGGGACCGCATGTCAATTCTTATGCAGGGATGGCTGTAGCTTTTAAAGTAGCGAAGACTGAGCAGTTCCGAAAACTTCAACACCAGGTTGTACAAAATTGTAGTGTATTTACGAACCAGCTACGACAGCGTGGTTTTCGAATTGCATACGGAGGCACTAACACCCACATGATGAATTTGGCATGTAATACAGTGATTGGATCCGATGGTACTGCGCTTTCAGGTGACATGGCCTCACGCATCCTCGACATTGCAGGGATCGTAGTAAACCGTAATACCATCCCTGGCGATGAAAATGCTTCTGACCCATCAGGTATCCGCATGGGCACTCCTTGGGTAACCCAACGTGGCTTTAAGGACTCTGAAATGAAGCAGTTGGCGGATATTATCGCAGACATATTGCTTTCGACCAAGCCACATGGACGGATGGGTGCCAGTGGTCCTCTCCGCAGGGCAAAGGTGGATTTTCATATTTTGGAAGAAGGAAAGATGAGGGTGCGAAAGCTAGCTGAAAGTGCGGGGATCGATTTTAAAGCCAGCCAGCATGGATATCCACATTTTTATTTTATTGATGATAAAGCCAAGAGAGATGATTGGTCGGTTCTAGACCTCTCGGGTGAAAGGGTGCGATTATTCCTAAGCGAAGCTTTGACCAGTGATATCGAGGTATTAAAGGCAGGTGAAAGTCAGCCAACTCGGATCTATACTCCAGATGGCATAGTTGATGGCACATTGACCTGTGTTGGTGTTTATCAATTCCGATTGACTTTTCCAGCAGCAAAACATGGTGTTGTGACTGCCTGGCTTCGTGATCTTTCGGATGGGTATGTGGCGTTTGATCAGGATGTGTTAAAAAAATTACCCGGACTTACAGTCGTTGAAGTATCAATTGCTGAGCCTACTTTACCAATGAAAGGCGAGGTGATCGCTCCGAAACCATATTTCATCGGTATGGAAACGGGAAAAGGTGAAGCCCTACCAAAATTCAACTGGGAAGAAATGGAAGGTAATTTAAAACGTACCCCAATCTTTGAAACTCATAAGAAGCTAGGTGCAAAAATCATCACCTACGCAGGGTGGGAGATGCCCGTCTGGTATACATCGGTGATGGAAGAACATTTGGCTGTCAGACAAACAGCTGGAATATTTGACGTAGCACATATGGGTGTATTTCAGGTGGAAGGACCAGATGGTGCAGCATTTTTAGATAGCGTGGTGGCAAATGATGTGAGCTATTTATCGGTTGGCGAATCGTGTTATACACATTTTCTCGATCCCGATGCCAATGTCATTGACGATTTAATCATTTATCGACGTGGAAAAGAAAAAATGTTGATGGTAGTGAATGCAGCCAATGCAGATAAAGACTGGGCTTGGTTGAATGCAGTGAAGGATGGGCGAGTATTGGTAGATAACCAACGCCCATGGGCAAGAGTATTTGGACATCATGCGATTCTACGAAACCTGAAAGATCCCAAAGAAGGAAGCGATATGCGTGTAGACATCGCATTGCAAGGTCCACGTGCGAGACAGATCCTAATAAAATTGGGATGCGATGATAAAACGCGCTGTAGTGTACGCTATCTCAAGCGCACTCGGATTTGTGAGGTATCCTTGGGTGGTTTTGATTTAATTATCTCCCGAACAGGTTATACGGGTGAGAAGTTCTCTTATGAGATTTTCGTCCACCCAAGCCGGGCAGATGATCTGTTCAATGCCATCCTTGAAGTTGGGAAAGAGTATGGTATCAAACCATGCGGGTTAGGCGCTCGCGACTCACTGCGTACTGAAGCTGGTCTGCCTCTTTACGGTCACGAGATGGGTGGTGAGCTGAACCTGGGTGTAGCTGAAGCGGGTTTTGGTCAATTTGTTAAGACATACAAACCGTGGTTTATCGGACGTGAAGCGTTCATCGAGAAGGAAAAGGAACGCAAGGGTGAGCTCGGAAGGTTCTGTTTTGACGAAAAGGGAGTGAGAATGGCGCACCTGGGTGATCCAGTCGTCGATTGGCGCGGGCGTGTCGTCGGTCATGTGACCAGCTGTGCAGTTGACAAGGATGGTTTCCTGACTGGGCAGGCTTATCTTGAGTCGAAAGCATCTCAGAAAGGGACAATCATCTATATTTATCAAGGAGCTCCCAAGGATAGCAGTAAAATCCTGGGAGCACTCAAAGTCGGTGAAAGGGTAATCCTTCCATCACCCGCTCACGTCCTACGACGTTTCCCGAAGTTATGAAATCCAGAAACCGGCATGGTGATGAACAACAAGTGCCGGTTTCTCTATGAAAAATCATTAAATACATAATAGGAGAGTGAATTAATGGAAACAGCTTGGGATCATCGCTACGCTCAACGCACGCAGCGCATGACCAGTTCTGCAATTCGTGAGCTACTTAAAATGACTGAAAACCCAGAAATTATCTCCTTTGGTGGCGGATTACCAGCACCAGATGTGTTCCCAGTAGAAGAATTCACGGCAGCCTGTGAAGCGGTACTAAAACAGTGGGGTGCTGAGGCCTTGCAATATGGAAGTACGGAGGGATATCGCCCATTGCGAGAGATGATAGCCCGTCATACCGGTCGATATGGAATCAGCGTTTCGCCGGATAATATCCTTATTACTAGTGGGAGCCAACAAGCGTTGGATTTAATTGGAAAGGTATTTATCAACCCTGGTGACCGCATACTGGTGGAAGAGCCAACCTATTTAGGAGCTCTGCAAGCCTGGAATGCCTATGGAGCTGAGTACGTTACAGTCCCAATGGACGAAAATGGGATGATTACAGATGCGTTGGAGAGCGCCCTACGCAGTGGAGTGAAATTCATTTATGTCCTACCGAATTTCCAAAATCCAACCGGAGTGACACTATCCATGGAACGCCGGAAGCAATTGATTGAAATCGCAGACCGTTATGGGGTGCCAATCATCGAGGATGACCCTTATGGTCAATTGAGGTACGAAGGGGAGAATTTACCTTCAATCGTAACTATGGATAATGAATTTAGGCAAAATGGTTCCAGCGAATATCGGGGCAATGTAATTTATTTGAGTACGTTTTCCAAGACCCTGGCACCGGGTTTGAGGTTAGCCTGGGTGATTGCACCAGCACAGGTGATCCGTAAGCTGGTACAAGCAAAACAGGGTGCAGATCTGCATACTGCGACTTTTAACCAGATCGTTGCTTATGAGGTAGGGCGAGGTGGTTTCTTAGATCGTCACATCTGGCTAATCCGGCGGGTTTATGGAGAGCGGCGGAATATCATGCTGGATGCAATGGAAGAGCTATTCCCTCCCGGCGTGGATTGGACAAAACCTAAGGGTGGGCTGTTCCTGTGGGTGATGTTACCGAAGGGCATGAATACTACCGAAATGTTTAAAGTGGCAGTTAAGCGTAATGTGGCCTACGTCCCCGGAACCTCATTTTATGCATTGGGGGGCGGAGAGAACACTATGAGACTTAACTTCTCATACTCCAATCCTGATCAGATTCAGATGGGAATTGAGCGGCTTGCTAATGTGTTAAAGGAAACGATTATCTCGGGAAAATAAAAGAAACGGGCGTGTGGTTTGCACACGCCCGAGTTATCACTTAATAGCAACGAGTTGTACTTCGAATACCAAGGTGGAATTTGCCGGGATTGATCCGTTAGCTGTGGAACCATATCCGAGAGCAGGTGGGATTTTCAGCAAACGGGTTCCGTTTACCCGCATTCCGACTACACCCTCATCCCAGCCTGCGATGACATTGCCCGCGCCGATGGTAAAGTCGAAGGTTTGGCCGCGATCGATGGAAGAGTCGAACTTGGTACCATCCGTTAACCAGCCGGTATAGTTAACTGTAACAGCATCTCCAGATTTAGCACTCGCACCATCCCCAACTTGCAAGTCTTCATAAATAAGGCCGGAAGCAGTGGTGATAGCATTTGCAGATGGTGTTGGAGGGGTTGTATCCAATTTGCCGATCGGATAAGGTTGACTTTTAGTCGTATAGTCGCGATATACCAGGAAAGCAATCAGGGCTATCACAAGTAAGGCGATAATCCCAATAATCGTTCGTTGACGATTGCGTTTAGCAATTCGTTGGGCACGGCGTTGTTCGCGTAAAGCTGATTTGGTCATGGACACCTCCGAAATAAATAAAAAAAAGAAAATGGATGTTGCAAATTGTACCTGAAATTTGCAACATCCACAGAACCTATTTGTTTGTGTAGTGTAAAAATATCTTTATGATTGGTAGCTCGACGATTACCAAATGCATGGTGCTATCATTACCATTTAGATTAGTAGCACTATAATAACGAAGTGTGTATGATTGTCAGAATATATCTAATTAGGGTTTATCTCAATAGTGATTCCAATACCATAGCCAAAATCCCATTCATGGGATAAAGGTGCTTTGTCTATGGACTCATTAGTGAATTGTACAGCCTGACATGACTTAACAACACTATTGGTAGTGAAATCCGCCATTGACGGACAACGAAAGTGTTGAGGAAGACAGCTGTGAAGGGTCCCCAAATCCCATCATCATTCCTTCCATGCACAAGAATATAATGCTGACCCTCACCCAGTCCAGAGGTGTCCACTACAGCTTCTACACCTTCGCTAGTGCTGCCCCAAGCACCGTCGCTGGGAAACATGGCAATTCCGGTGGCATCCTGACCGGGGGCATCGATGAAATACTCAGCTGCTGTGACGGGTGTCAATGGATCTCCTGTATAACGTTGATCCAGGACAGTGGCTGTCAGATCAACAGGCTGTCCACTTGGAACCTTGTTTTGGTTTACAAATAGATTTTGAGTATCGGGTCCATAGGAAGTGATATAGGGTGTAGCAGCAATCTTATTGGCATACACAAAGGAAGGCTCCATTTCAGCCCAGAAATTACGCGACATGCCATCGATCCCATCCTGGCAACCATAAGCGGGGAAGAAACCGCCACAGGAACCAAAATTTGGACCGATTTCATAAGTAAAACTGGCAACACCTAACTTGCCATAGATCCAATCATCGGAGGAACCATCCACTAAATAACCGATTCCACCTGTAGGGATCATGACACCTGTAATATCTGCTAATTTACGACCGATCGTTCGTAATTGTGCATCATTTGGGGCTGTTCCAGGGTTAAAGCCCCATGGCCATAAGATATCATCTGCATAAGAATGTAACGTGATAAAAAATCCCGATGCATTATCAGGCGAAACCACTATTTCATCGTTCCCATTAGCCCCATTCCAATCTGCGAAAATTGAGGTAGCAAATGTTTGAAAAGCTGTAGTTTCCGGCTCTGAAGCCCGGCTTGGTCCACGATAGGTATCATAGCAAGCATTACTACTAGAACCGCCACAACACCCCCACATAAAGCTACTGTTGCGGTTAAGGTCAACTCCCAAGCTATTTTGGTCATAACAACCGTCATCATTATCCACATTTTTTCGCCAGTACTCACTCCAGTTAGCTTCATTAATGACCCGCCCATCCGGATTTTGTGTGACCAGGACATAAACCACATGCTGATTCACTAACCAGGTCACATCTGGATCTACATTGTAACCTCCATCACCTAGATAGCCTTTAGTTAGATATTTGATGTAGCGGATCGCCATTTCAGGTGTGGTGACTTCACGAGCATGAATATTGGCAAACATGAAGAAGGTCGGTTTATTGGAGATATCGCCATACTTGGGATCTTCATTCGTGATCCGCAATACCCACATATCGCGATGATAATCATTATGATTTGCGAGCCATGCATCCCCGATATCGAGAAGCTCAGTAATATCAGGGTAGGTGATATTGGTAGCCTGCAAGAAATTCACCATATACAAGTCATTAGGGTTGTTTACAAAATTATCGTAATAGTAATAGCGGGGATCTAGCACAGCTGTAGGTATCTGCAGGTCAATAGTTTTTTCCTGATCAATTTCCACCCGGTAGCCTTGGACCTCGAGCCAATCTTGTTGGGCGGGGATTACAGCTGCGACTACATATCCAGAGCCTGGCCCGACGCCTGGTAATTGATGAACTTCCCAGATATCCAGCTCACCAGCCACAGCATTTAGTTGTTCCTGGCTGTTATAGTAAATTCGAATCACAACCTCTTGAGATTTTTCCACCCCCAATGAAATATCTGTTGATGGTTGGTCTGATGCGATGGTTTTATGGTTCTGATCAAGGATTAAACCGACCGCCAAGACCATGGTCACGATGAGTAGCGATAATAAAAATAGTTGAGGTCTAGTTTTCATCCAAGCATTCTCATTGTCACATTTATAGTTGGATTTACGAAAGATCGATTTTTATAAGATTTCTTTATTCCTCCACATAGGGTACGAATTCATCGCGTGCTAAACCTTGTTGGATGGCTTTTTGAGCTACCGCACGGGCAACAGCTCGATGGACGTTTTTATCCAATGGATTGGGGACGAGCTCATCAGGGGGCGTCTGGTCAGCAATGGTCGTTGCAGCTGCTAGGTACATTTCGTGGCTGATCCGTGTTGCATATGAATCCACAGCACCACGCAGGATGCCAGGAAATCCAAGCACATTATTTACCGATTTTCCATCTGCAGCAAATGCTGCGCCAGCTTTAATCGCAAGATCCGGATCGATTTCTGGATTGGGGTTCGAAAGCGCCAGGATGATCTGACCTTTATGAACCATCTCCGGCTTTATGAGACCTGCAACTCCAGTGGTCGCAATAACTACATTGCATTCCTGCATAATTTCCTTCAGAGTTGATCGCTTTCCACCCACCTGTTCAAAGTATGAGAGAGCAGCTTCTGAAAGATCAGCACCCCACACCGGGTTTCCAGTGAGTTTCATCAACATACGACCGATCGCATTACCCGCAGCACCCAATCCGATTTGACCAATACTCGCTTTTTCCAATTGGATGCCGGTCATCCGGCTGGCGGTGGTAAGGGCCGCGGTGGTCACGACTGCTGTCCCATGCTGGTCATCATGCATGACTGGGATGTCTAACACGGCTTGCAGGCGTTCTTCAATCTCAAAACAACGCGGGGCGGAGATATCCTCAAGCTGAATGGCTGAAAACGTGGGCGCAATCGTTGCCACTGTCTGAATGATTTGATTGGGTTCCTTGCTGTTGAGCAGGATGGGGACACCAGACAAGCCGACCAGGGTTTCCATTAACATAGCTTTGCCTTCCATAACCGGCATTCCAGCAACGGAACCGATATCCCCTAAACCCAAGACCGCGGTACCGTCGGTGACGATAGCCACCAGGTGACTGATGGCGGTATATTGGCGTGCCAGGGATGGATCTTTAGCAATCATCAGACAGACCTCTGCCACTCCGGGGGTGTATACCCGTCGCAGGATGGAAAGATTATCCACCAAGAATCGGCTGCGGATGGCAATCTTGCCTTTCTGATGCAACTCCAAGACTTCATCGCGGATGGCTAGAATGCGCGTGCCAGGGTTTTCTTCCATTGCGTGCAGGACACGATCCATGTGGGCTTCGTCTTGGGCGTATATAGAGATATCGCGTAAAGTGTAGCGGGATGTTTCCTGGATCATATGGACTTCACCCACATCTCCACCCGCGTCCGCAACAGCTACTAGAAGGCGACCTAATGTACCCAATTGCTGTTCATTGCGGACACGAATGGTGCGCATGAATTTTTCGGCAGATTCCATTGATCTTATCCTACTCGGGTATTTACTTGGTTGGATTCCACAACTTGAATTCTTTTAGAATGGAGCCTCCAATGAATTCACGTAGAATGGAGTTATCGGGGATCAGGTCTGATGAAACAGGCTCGAACCATTCTAAAAGAGCTAGCATGCGCTTGGCTTCGATATATTCACGCGTACCAAAGGGGACCTGGCGTAATAAAGGTTCAGCGAAAGGCTTTAATGCAGAAAGCTCATAAGCCAAGGCGGAATTAAACATAATATCTGCATTTTCCTGATAGGGGAAAATATTACGTTTTTCACCAAGCTGGACTGATTCCCAGCGTTGGATCGTCTCGCGAGCTGTGTACCCCCGCTCCCGGGCATCCCTTACAATACGCCGCACCAACCGAGTATCGGTAGTGGAGATGCGATTGTGCCGGTCAAGGTTGAGCTGAGTTAGGGCGGAAGCATAGATGCGAAAGGTTTGTTCGATCGGGAAATCGGGAAGTAAATCAGGGTTCAATCCATGGATACCTTCCAGGATGATCAACTGACCGGGTTGAAGCTGGACCACGTCACCTGGTTCCTGCTGACCGGTTTTGAAATTATAGTGAGGCATGCGGACAGTCTCGCCTGCCACCAGGCGCCGTAAATCCTGAGCAAGGCGATATGTATCCACAGCTTGCAAAGCCTCGAAATCGGGTTGACCATCCACGTCTTTGGGGGTCTGCTCGCGATCCACAAAGTAGTTATCCATTTCCAACGGATAAGGTGAAATGCCTTGTGAGAGTAACTGAATGGTCAATCGTTTGGATAGAGTTGTTTTTCCACTGGATGAGGGTCCAGCAATAAGGATAATACGCACCATCTTTCTGAGGTCTGACTCGATGCTGCGTGCTGTGATTTGTTCAGCAATATCCGCAACATGCTCCTCGTGCAGTGCTTCCGAAACCAGGATGATCTCATGGATACGACCAGCAAGGATAGCATCATCCAAGGCACCTACACTGGCAATCCCAAGTCGGTCCAACCATTGTCCATAGCGACGGAAAGTAGCCAGTAATTTGGGGTAACTGGGCATAGGTTGTAATTGAGTGGGGAGATTTCGACGAGGGAAATTGATCGTAAAACCACCATTAGTTGGGATGAGATTAAACCATTGTAAATAACCGGTGGAAGGAACCATATAACCATGGTGGTAATCCTGGTGATCTCCCAAGCGGTAGAGAGTCAGATAATCTTTCTGACGATGAGCCAACAAGCGTACTTTATCGGTATAACCTTTAGCTTCAAAATATGCAACGGCCTCGACCAAAGGAACTTCACGCTTGGAGAACGGTAAATTCTCATCGACAATTGAACGCATGTGTTCCATCAGACCTACAAGCTCTTCATCGGTGAGTGGATCATGGTCTGTAACTTCACAATAGTATCCACCAGAGGAGACTGAATGGTCTATGGTAAGGGTGGCGTCGGGGTATTTTTCTTCGAACGCAGCTTCAAGCAGGAAGGTCAGCGAACGGCGATAGATTAACATCCCATCCGGATCTTCCATTGAAATTGGAATTACCTTGGCATCAATTTTAATGGGGTAGGTAAGCTCTCGTAACTCACCATTAATTATGGCACCAACCAAGGGAGGTGAATTCGGTGTTTCTAACAAGGAAAGGAATTTACCTACGGCTGCCCCTCGCATACCACAAATCACCTGCCCATCTGGTAAGTGGATTTCAACCGTTGGGCGAGGGGTCACGAATTCGAACTTTGAAATATTGGCATTATTCATAATACGGGTATGCGACAAGGATACCGGATGGGTATTGTAACATTAAGTCAATCTAGGGTCGGTTACAAGTTTGTAAGGTTTATAGGAGTTTGTTATTAGAGTCAGGAACATGTTGCGATTCAATTATCATTGAATAATAACTAAAGACTACCAGTAGGAAGAAATCGACAATCCTTATTGAATAAGGATCTGAGTTGTTGAAACGAGGTATCAGGAATTGTAGATAATGTGGCTATTCTATCGTAATCGACTAGTTCGGTTTCGTCTGGTAATGGGTCGGTAAGTGCATGGGTTAAGAAACCCCAGCCACCATCCCAAGGTAAGATTTCGATTTTATTTAGAGCTAAGAAATCGCGAATGACATTTCCCCAAATGAACCACCAACCATGCATGTCTAAAATCCCAAAATCGTCAGGATTTGCAGAACCCGAACGACACATCTGCCATGCATGTCCGCCTGTGATGAATTGATCTTTCGGCACATCCAATGGATCGAAGCGTATGTCCAGGGATTTCATTTGGAATGAATCGAGTTGAGGGTCGACCATAATCCAACGTGATTCATCAACGTTCCAGTACTCGCATATCCAATGGTCTTCACAATGATCGTGAAGGAAATACCTACCAAACCCACAGCGTGAGCGTGCTGGATGACCTTGTTGGCGGAGAATAGCAGTGAGGAATAAGCTGAAATCGCGGCAATTTCCGACTTGCCGCGAATGGATTTCACGTTTTACTATTAATGGGCGCGTCTCAGTTGTTTGGATAAGGGATAATTTGTCAATTAGCTTGCGCAGATTAACGGTTTGCTTTTGCTCATCTGTTAGGGTGACTCCATAACGCTCCGCCCAAAATATATGTATTAGATTATTTTGAACGATCTCGCACAGGCTTGAAACATCTGTTGGCAGGCCGTCTAAAAGGGAGGAATACGCTCCAGGGTCAGTCATCGGTCCGTGAGATGCATAATATTTGAGAGGATCATCGTATTCGGCCATATTTGCAGATCCATTAACTATAGGTTTATTGTATGCCATAAGTAGAGAAAGAAGCCCAGCTTCTGTAGGAAGCCGGGCTTTTGACTATTCAATTATTTATCCAATGTTGCCACACCACAACACAACACCAGCTCTTTAGCGGCTTTTACTTCATCGAGCCTACCCACTGGAGTGATATGTGGAGCTTCCTTGAGCAATTCAGGTTCATGATGAGCTTCATCGGCGATTTTGATCAGCGTCTCCGCAAATGCATCCAGGGTTTCCTTGCTCTCTGATTCAGTAGGCTCGATCATCAAGGCTTCGTGGACGATAAGAGGGAAGTAGTTGGTGGGTGGGTGGAATTTATAATCCATCAGGCGCTTGGAGATATCCAGGGCATGGACCTCGGGTGCATCAGGCCACTGCCCTTCAACGACAAATTCATGCATGCATACCCGGTTATAAGGCAGGTGGTAAGTCCCTTTGATTAGAGCCAGTAGGTAATTTGCGTTTAAAACGGCATGTTCTGCAATTTCGCGCATGCCCTGTCCACCATGCATACTGATATAAGTATAGGCCCTTACAAGCATGCCAAAATGACCGTGGAAGGACTTCATTCTCCCGATGGACTTAGCTGGGGTGATAAAACCGTAAAGCGGGGGCATTTCTTGATCACCCTCTTCGATGATCCCAATCACAGGTGCAGGCAGGAAATCGACCAGATGCGCAGCCACACCTACGGGACCAGAGCCTGGGCCGCCTCCACCATGTGGAGTGGAGAAGGTTTTATGCAGGTTAAAATGCATCGCATCGAAACCTACATCACCGGGGCGAATAATCCCGAGCAGGGCATTTAAATTTGCCCCATCTCCATAAACCAAACCGCCGGCCGCATGTACCAGGCGGATGACTTCTTCCACATGCTCATCGAATAGCCCCAAGGTATTAGGGTTGGTTAACATCATGCCTGCTAAAGTGTCGTCACACTCCAGGCGGAGAGCGTCGAGGTCCACGTTTCCACGTGAATCGGATTTAATCTCCACCACCCGCAATCCACTCATGGCGGACGTAGCAGGATTTGTCCCATGGGCTGAGTCGGGGATGAGGATTTTATCGCGTTTGGTATCTGAACGGGAACGATGGTAGGCGCGGATGATCAGCACCCCGGTCAACTCACCATGAGCACCCGCTGCAGGTTGGAGGGTTATCCCAGCAAAACCGCCAATCTCTTTTAGCCATTCTTGCAGGGTGTACATCAGTGCCAGGTTCCCTTGGACCGTTTCAATGGGTTGCAAGGGATGAGTGAAAGCAAATCCCGGATAACGTGCAGTATCTTCGTTGATCTTTGGGTTGTATTTCATGGTACAAGAACCCAAGGGATAATATCCGGTGTCAATGCTGTAATTAAGCTGCGAAAGACGAGTATAGTGACGGATCACATCCAATTCGGATAACTCAGGCATTGGCAAGTCGTCTCGAATAAAGCCCTCCGGAAAGGAAGCAAGAGGTACATCAGGTTGAGGAAAGTTAATACCCTGGCGACCGCTAACCGAGATATCACATAACTGTGGCTCACCCATTGGACACCTCCGATAAAACTTCGACGAGTCGATCGATTTCCTCACGCGTGTTCATCTCCGTTACGGCGATGAGCATATGTCTGGAAAGGTCAGGGTAATCCTGGCTGAGATCATAACCGCCCAGGATGTCGTGATCCAACAACAGGTCATTAATCTCAGATACTGGAGTGGGAGTTTGGATTACAAATTCGTTGAAGAAAGGAGCAGGTGACCAGATTGAATACCCTGGCAGATTTGTTATGGCTTGTGCAGCATAATGAGCTTTGTGAAAACATAGTTCAGCCACCTGACGAAGACCATTTTTACCCAAGAGGCTTAAATATACAGTTGAGGCGAGGGCCATCAATCCTTGGTTGGTGCAAATATTCGATGTGGCTTTTTCGCGGCGAATATGCTGTTCGCGGGCGGTGAGGGTAAGGACATAAGCCCTTTGCCCACGGTTGTCAACTGTCTCGCCGGTCAGGCGCCCTGCCATCTTGCGGACATATTCCTTACGGGTGGCAAATAAACCAAGATATGGACCGCCATATGAAAGGGGGATTCCAAGAGGTTGCCCTTCACCAGTGACAATATCTGCATTCATGTAGCCCGGAGCTTTTAGCAATCCTAGAGCTATGGGGTTGACTGATATTGCCAATAATGCGCCCATCGCATGAGTGGCTTCAGCCAACTTCGTATAGTCATATATCCGACCATAGAAATCTGGATATTGTACGACAACCAATGCAGTGTCAATATCAATAAGTGGGATTAAGCTATCAGGATCAGCCTTCAGATCAATCTGAGGATCATCACCAACCAATACTACAGGAGAGCCTTCAGCGTATGTACGCACAGTCTGGCGATATTGGGGGTGAACAGCGGGTGAGAGGATGATCTTAGTACGCTTCCTGCGAAAATTAGCATAAGCCATGTTCACCGCTTCTGCAACGGCAGTTGCACCGTCATAATGAGATGCATTACATACTTCCATTCCAGTAAGTGCTGCCACATTACTTTGATATTCGAATATCGCCTGGAGTGTTCCTTGTGACAACTCTGGCTGGTAGGGGGTGTATGCAGTGAGAAATTCACCGCGCCTGATAATTGCATCAATTGCCGCGGGAATATAATGGTTGTAAACCCCAGCACCTAGAAAACATACGAGATCATGCACACTCTCATTTGCCAGCGAGATATCCTGTAACTCACGTGAGACTTCCATTTCACTAAGTGCAGTAGGCAAATTCAAGGTAGGAAAACGATATCTGGCTGGAACATCTTTGAATAGATCATCCAGTTTTTCAATGCCGACAGCACGCAACATGGCTGCTCTGTCTGCATCAGTATGGGGAATGAACATAAATGCTCCTATTTTTGTTCCTGAACGAATTTATCGTATGCTGTAGCATCCAATAATGAATCAGTTTCACCTGGGTTGCTTAGCTCGACTTTAATAATCCAGGCAGCTCCATAAGGATCGGAATTGATAACTTCTGGTGCCCCACCCAGTTCTTCGTTAACCCTAATAACCTTACCACTGACCGGTGTGTACACATCTGCTGCCGCTTTAACTGATTCAATTGTGGCAATGGAATCACCTTTCTTTAAAATGTCACCTTCATTTACTATAACCTCTGCAAATACTATATCTGATAGCTGGTCTTGAGCGTAATCTGAAATTCCTATCGTTCCAGTTTTTCCTTCCAGATTAATCCATTCATTGCTTTCGGTGTATTTCAAGGTGCTGGGAATATTCATGAGATGCCTCCTAATTATTTGATATTGTTAGATTTTAATACTAACTCTGATTTATACAAGACACATTATGCTCATCTATTAAATCGCAAAGGCACACGTATTACCATGTGCCTCTGTCATTTACCTGAGAGTTTCACGCTTGGACCTATGTTGCTTCCAAGGCATTTACCCCAACTGTGTCAGCAATCTACGCTGGCTTTTCAGAGTAATATTATAGGACAAAGTCCTTCTACCTGAGAGATTCACCTACTATATAAAAATTATAAGTTTGCCCCTTTGTTGCCCGCTATATCTCCGGGTCTCTTCTTCGTCCCAGTTATTTTAACAGGCTAATTCTATGGTTGAGTAGGTGAAATGTCAAGGTGTTTTATGAGTTTTACACAGTCATATCGCACAAGTAAAGTTAACCCACTCAATAAATAAAAATACCCGCCAACAAATGATTGGCGGGTAAGGAGTTAATGTGTGATTTTTAGATCCAATTCTGATTCTTCAGGAAGTTTGTGATGACTGGAATTTCGAGATACTTGCCTTGGTATGCTACATAAGCCGGCCAAAGTACTACCAACCAGAACAATGGCGCGCAGATCGCTCCAATTCCAAACGTGACTACAGAGATGATAGCGATTAATATATAAAGCACAATGTTAAACGCTATGGACTGTACAGCATGATATTTAATAAAGGGACGTGCTTTCTTATCCTCCATCAACAGGGCTATGATTGCTAAGGGTGATATTGGATATCCTAATGCTGCCCATAATTTATCATCGCTGGTTATTTCTGGATTGACGGGTTGATCAGACATAATAATGTTCCTCCAAGGTATTTGATTTAATTATTCCCAGTGTTACTCTGGGTTTTACTTCCTGACGTTCTTGAGTAAGTATTTTACAACATTTTCTCTAAAAAACTAGACATAATAGAGAACACCGGCATATATATTGAGTTACGATAATAATCCGGTTTAGATATTTACTTATAGGTAGTCTTTTAAATTATGCTCAACTGCATAAGCAGCAGCCTCTGCACGATTACTTACACCCAACTTAGAAAGGATACTACTCACATAATTTCGTACTGTTCCCTCACCTAGAAAGAGAGCTTTGGCGATCTCACGGTTGGTTTTTCCTTCGGAGACGAGCATCAAGACATGTCTTTCCTGTTGGGTGAGAGCGGAGAAAGCCGAAGCCTCCTCTTCTCTCGCAGCCTTGCGGACTTCCTGGAAAATCCTTTGGGTGACTGCGGGATCAAGAAGTGCCTCACCTCTAGCGACGGCTTCAATTGCCCGGACGAGGTCCTCACCGCCAATTTGCTTTAATACATACCCAGCAGCACCTGCGCGAATGGCTGAAAAAAGCATCTCATCTTCTGCATAAGATGTGAGCATAATGACCTTAGTATCGGGGTATTTATCAGCAATCTCCTGGCATGCCTCGATACCTGAACCACCTGGCAGGCGGATATCCATCACCACCACATCTGGGGAAAATGCTGCTACCCGTTCAACTGCCTCACGGGCTGTACTTGCCTCTGCAACAACCTCAAAACTTGGATGGCGTTCGAGTAACGCTTTCAATCCAAGCCGGACAACCTCATGATCATCAACCAATAATATCCTTTGTTTACTTGTCATTTCTTGTACCTATAGTCCCATTTTCTGATTAGATGTATCGTTTTTCTGTTTTTCTGAATACTTTTCTGATGATTCTGCAGGATTCTCACGTCTAAAATCAACAAACCGGTATCCTAAACCACGCTCGGTTAATATATATACAGGATTAGCAGGGTCTTTCTCTAATTTTTGGCGTAGGTAATTTATGTAAAGTCGAACATAATGCGGTTGATCACGGTATTCATATCCCCAAACATTGGTGAGGATTTGATCGTGTGAGACAACCCATCCAGTATTCTGAACAAGATAATATAACAGTCGATATTCTGTTGGTCGCAAATTAACCAGCTTTCCATCTACCCATACTTCATGCCGATCAAAGTCGATTTTTAAGCGTTCATCGACTTCGATCAGCCCATGGGTGCTATCAGAGGTTAGTTCTGTACGACGCAGGACGGCTCGAACACGACTGACCAACTCGCGTGGGCTGAATGGTTTTGTGACGTAATCATCCGCACCCAGCTCAAGTCCATGGATGCGTTCTTCTTCCTCACCCTTAGCAGTCACCATGATGACCGGCACTGGACTAATCGTGCGAATCATTTTTAAAACTTCAAAACCATCTAAATCTGGTAACATCACATCCAAAAGCACCAAATCTGGAAGGGAGGTGCGCAAACGATCCATCGCTTGCGTACCTGTAAAGGCTTCAACGACACGGAAACCGTCATGCTCAAGATTCAAGCGGATGAATTTTGCCATCCGTTGTTCATCATCCACCACTAATATTCGGTAATTTTTATAATGAGCATCAGACAACATGGTGTTTACTCTCGAACGAATCCGATGATTTCTTCCTCAGCTTTAGTAGGCAACACTTCGATGAAATTTAGGCGATGGATAGGCCAGATAACAGTGAGGACACTTTCAGTCAGGTAATGAAGCTCTTTCCCATCTATTCGACGCGGGCTGTTTACAGTAATGGATAAATCGGTTGGCTTCGGAAGTTCCTCCACCTCGCCAATGATGGGTTCTTCTCCGGTCGGGTGAAGAATGACAGTATAAGGCATGTCTATCCCAGCTTTCTTATCGATTTACGAGTAGTTGGATCTTCATTTTACCCAAAGAGAATATATCGCCGTGGGTAATAGGATAGGGCTTATGGGGGGATAATTTCTGTCCATTTAATTGAGTACCATTGGCTGAGTCAAAATCAGTCAATATAGCATAGGGCTGTCCTATTTTAATCGATGCGTGTAATCGTGAGACGCCATATTCATATGCATGGTAAGGTGCCAGATCAATATCTGGAAGAATGGGTTGATCTTCAGCTGATCTGCCAAGAGTATACTCTGTTAAACCTTCCATTGGGATCACCTCACCTGTTTCAACGAGAAACAAAGAGAGGCTAGCGTCATCCGGAGTAGGTGGCACAATATGCTCAGAGTCATTTGACTGTCCATTGAGCAGATTATCAGCCAAACTACTGGGAATTGTTAGCGTGGGGTCTCGGTTGATATTGGTGAATTGAGTGCCACATTCCTTACAAAATAATGCACCAGGCATTTCCTTATTCCCACAACCAGGACAGATAATCATTATTTTTACTCCCCGCTTCTTGCTGGAAGAAGTAAGGACCGTGTACCATATTTTATCAATTTTTCGCCTTCTTCGCTAAAAGATTGATTATGACGAATATATGTAACTTCATTCAAAACAGACTGTGCCAGATCATCTTCTCCCTTCTGTAACAAATGAGTGGCTAGCTTTTCCATATGTCTGGTGGCTGAATCAAAATCTCCCTTGCTCATTTCGTCCCGTGCGCGTTCCTGCATAATAAAAATCGATAACATCATCATTGCATTCAGGATAACAGCTGGTGGTGCTTCTTTTGCTGGTTCTGTAGTAATCTTCCGATCAAATACAATTCGATTAATATACTTAGTTCTCACGGTATGGCGAGGAATTTCAATATTTAAGATGCCTTTTGCTATAACGAACTGGGTGACATTTTTTGGTATCTCCTTGATTACAAATTCGAATAGTAAACTCATGGTTCCATGACGAGGCATATAACCAAGAATCAAAGGAGAAACGGGATCTAATGGTGATGGATCAGGCTGGAGTCGATATGCGGAGGATAATTCCACGTCCTGAGAGGTCTGATAGTTAAGATTAATTTGCTCAGCCAGGCTAGATCCAAGGCGGGCGATTTCTTCCAGAATGGAATTACGTATATCACCACCATCAGGAATAAACTTACAGATCCCTCCAGTTTTTGAAGTAATGTGGTCTAAAAACTTATCATTCCAATGACTGCCAATCCCTAGAGCACTAATTCCTATCCCTAGAGCAGACGATTGATTGGCGAGTTTCTCACAGTTCGTTTCATCGCCATAGGTGCGACCATCAGTGATCAGGATAATGTGGTTAATCCGCTGATTAGAACGGAATTGGTCGACTTGAGAAAAACCCATCTCTAAACCTTTAAATATCTCAGTCCCACCTCCAGCTTGAAGAAGCTGGACCTTCATCTCGGCGGATTTTAAATCAGCCAGACTACCTGGAGTAATGAGAAGTTCTGCCCAATCATTGAATTTGACAAGTGAAAATATATCATCAGGTTGCAACTGCCGGAGGATGTCAATCGCAGTCAATTTCACAGTGTCAAGTCGAATCCCTTGCATGGAGGTCGAGCAGTCAACTACCAGCGAAATATTCAATGGAGTGGAAGTCACCCATAAATTGGTATCAGGTTGAATGTTTAATTCCAATAAGCCATAGATTAATTGTGGTTCGGATAACCGGACTAATGAAGGTTGGCTGTAGTAGGTATTTAAGTAAAGTGGAGAAATTACCTTAGGCTCAGGGGGTAACTGCTGATCATAATCCGCTTTTTTCTTTGGGTCAGATAAGCGTTCAAATGCTTGTTGGATATCGATAAATAATTCAGTTTCACCCTTGTTCACATTCGTGTCTGGATGAAGACGTAGAACGAGTTGACGGTAGGCGTGCTTAATCTCCTCCGGGGTTGCATCCCTAGGAAGTCCTAAACGATCATAGAAGGTTGAATCATCCATGGGAATCAGTCTGGTATACGTACAATAATAACTGAGATGTTATCCGGCCCACCGGCTTCATTCGCTAAGTGAACTAATGACTGGCATACCAGCTGAGGAGCAGATAAAGAACGGGTAATATCTGCCAATTTACCCCCGGGAACAACCCCCCATAGTCCGTCTGAGCATAACAGCAATTGGCAACCTTGGCAAACCTGATAGCTGGCGATGTCCGGTTCGAATGGCTCTCCTTGCCCAAGCGCACGATATAAGACATTACGTTGGGGATGGGTTAATGCTTGTTCAGGAGAAATCTGACCGATTTCTTCGAGGCGTTTTACTAATGAATGGTCGTGGGTGAGGAGCTGCATTTGACCATTTGGATCGATGGAGTAAGCCCGGCTATCACCTACATGGGTGATTGTCATCTGATCTCCCAATATAAGTGCTGCTGTAAGGGTCGTACCGCCACCAACTGTCTCTTTCTTTATCGCTTGATGAGCTTTCTCTACACCAGATCGCATAATCTCCTGGATTGAGTATTCTAGTTTATTGTGGGAATCTGAAATTAATGGCACCAAAAGGGTGTTGATCACATGTGAAGTCAGCTGTCCTACCGCTAAGCTACTGGCCAATTCACCATCATCATGTCCACCCATTCCATCCGCAATGATATATAGTCCAAAATTGATTGAATTTTCATCCAATAACAGATTGGTCGTAAGTGTAAAAAGAGAATCTTCGTTGTGATCACGCTCGATGCCAACCGATTGAGCGACACCCACAATTAATTGAGGTACTTCCAAATGAGTTTTAGGTGGGAGAATCGAGGGAACCTGTTCTGTAGTAAAACTAACGTTCGTATCGCTGCCGATGGTTTGAAATTGATCTGGAGCGGCCTCAAGGTTCGAAGGAGTTGGCTTTACGGATGGTTTTTTGCGAAACAACTTATTGAGGAATGACGTCACTATTTATCCTCCACAAATTTAATCTTTGGTTATAGGACGATGGCATACATTTTATGATCATTGGAACCAAAATATAGTACATTATTTGCGATAATAGGGGTTCCAGTGATAGGTGCCCCTGTTTGATATTTCCAGCGAAGTCGACCGGTACGAAATTCGAGGCAATACATTGCACCATCCACAGATCCGCAGTACACAGAATCCTGGTATGTAATTGGTGAGCTGGTGACTTGATTATCCGTTGCGAAACTCCATATCTCTCGTGCAGAATGGATATCTACGCAATAAATGTGTGAATCCACTGAACCAGTAAAAATAAAATTGTCTGTAATAAATGGTGTGGATATTGAAGCCTTAGTCATTCGGAAGCGCCATATTATATAGCCAGATTTGGCATCCAAAGCATAGAGTAGCGTATCCACCGAACTAATATAAATAATCCCGTTGGCAAATACGGGAGATGATGTAAGTGCACGTTTGGCTTTAAAACGCCATTTTGCGTTGCCCCTCAGGTCAATACAAAATAAATCACCTGCTTCTGTACCAAAATAAACAAATTCTCCTATCAAAAGTGGTGTTGATCGCACAGGAGCACCGGCATCTGCCCTCCATGCACGCCGACCACTTAGGGCATTGACAGCATGAAGGTAAGCATCATCAGATCCGATAAAAATATGACCCTCGGCAATATATGGCGACGAGCGAATTGGACCATTGGAATAATAAGACCAAATCTCCTGTCCAGAACGAATATTAATACAATACAGACGTTGGTCTTCGGAACCAATGTAGACGTTTCCTTCATATGTAGCAGGTCTGCATACTATGCCACCTTCAGTTGCAAACTTCCAGATGAATTCTCCATTGGCGGCGTTTAATGAATATAGATTGTTATCATAAGCACCAATGAAAATCGATCCTCCAAAATATGCTGGCGTACCCCGTATCTCATCTTCGCATTCAAATTTCCAAGCCGCGGAAATTTCAGAGGTTTCACGGGTTAATGGTTTGATAGCAGCGGGAAGCTTATGGAGTAATCCGGTTTTTTTAGCTGATGCAAGAAGAGCTTCTTTCATCTCCTCAGTGCTTGAATAACGTTTATCAGGTTCGTAGCATAGAGCCTTGTATATGACGACTTCCAACTCACTTGAGATTGCAGGATTAATCGAATGAATTTTTCGTTCTTCAAAGGAGAAGGGCGGCTCTAAACGTGGATCACGTTTGGTGAGCAGATGATGCAAGGTAGCCCCCAAAGCATATATGTCAGCACGTTGGGTAGCCTCACCTTTATATTGTTCAGGAGGAGAATATCCTTCAGTACCAATCATGGTTCCTTTTTGACCAGTTTGGAAGGTCTTGGCGATACCGAAATCAACTAATAATATATGACCGTGGATATCTACCATAATATTCGAGGGTTTTATATCCCTGAATATGATCGGTTCTGGCTTGTTATTATGAAGATAACTGATCACATCACATAACTCGATAGCCCAATTTACTACCTGGACTTCTGGTAGGAAATCCACAGTGTCTGCCAGGATCTCTTCCAGGTCTTTCCCATCAACAAACTCAATGATCAGATAAGATCGATCATCCTGTGAAAAATAATCATATATGCGGGGAATAGAAGGATGATTTAATGTCGCTAGGATATTTGCTTCGCGCTCAAAATTGCGGACGATAGTATCGTGAATGACCGGATCACGAGCCAGGTTAATCATTTCCTTGACTGCTACACGCTTAACAACATTAGGAAAATGAAGGTCACGTGCACAATAAACTGCTCCCATACCACCAACACCAACCACACTTTGGATTGTGTACCTGTCTACAAGTGTGATGCCTGGTTGTAAATGGTCGGAAGGTTTTCTTGGTACCTCTGAGTTCGCCAAACTATGAGTTGCGCGTTGATTATCCAGTGTAGCTCCTCCAGCTTTGAAACAGCATCTATCAATTATAGCCACCAATAGAAAAAAAGGTAATGGAAAAGATGATCATTCCTGGATGACTCATCTCGCATATTCCAGACCCAGGATGATTTAATTATATAATCAAGTGTATATTGCTACCTAAAAGAAAATTCCATAGAAAGGCAAAATCGATGAGTACCAAAGTTGATTTTAAGAAAGCTCTCAAACATTTATACAATCCTCCTAAAGGTAATTTTCATCTCGTGGAGGTGCCTCCGATGAATTTCCTGATGTTGGATGGAAAAGGCGATCCAAATACATCTTTGGATTATCAACGAGCGATGGATGCTCTATATACAATATCTTATGGAATCAAGTTTGCCCTCAAATCAGAAGGATACGATCACATCGTTCCACCTTTGGAAGGATTATGGTGGATGGAGAACATGGATGAATTCACCTTGGCAAATAAATATCGCTGGGAATGGACCATGATGATCATGCAACCGGAATGGGTCACGGCAGAATGGGTGGAACAGGTTAGGCAAGATGCAATAAAGAAAAAAAGTAATGCTTCGCTCGCGGAGCTAAGGTTTGAGTTTTTTAATGAAGGCCTTGCAGTTCAGATATTATATACAGGTGCTTACGACAAAGAGGCCCCGACAATTGCTGAATTGCACAAGTTTATCACTACAAATGGATACCAGACAAATGGTAAACATCATGAAATATATCTAGGTGATCCTCGTAAGACATCTCCGGATAGGCTTCAGACTATCCTACGCCAGCCTATTCGTAAGCTATAAAATCTCGAAATAAGGATTCTAGAATGTAATAATGAATAATAAAGTTAATCCAAAAGAATTACAGGTTAGCCGTTGGTTTTTTCTTCAATCACGATAATCTGATACTGGTTCAGGTTTATTATCTAAGACTAATTCAATATGTTCCATCACATCTGGGGTCAGTTTTTCCATGAACTCCATTGCTTTCATATTTTCGGACACTTGTTGCGGCTTTGAAGCCCCTGTAATGACTGTACTAACATTCGGGTTTTTCAAACACCAGGCAATCGCCAATTGAGTGATCGTCATTCCTATATTTTCAGCAATTGGCATCAAGCTTTTGACTTTCTCGATTCTTTGGGTTGCCCTTTCGTCCTCAAAGTCTTCGCGCAACCATTCATAACCTTCGAGAGTCACCCGGGTTCCCTGCGGAATTCCATTATTATACTTACCGGTCAGTAGACCACTAGCAAGAGGGCTCCATATCGTCGTTCCTAAGCCAATTTCATTATACAAATGGAGATACTCTTTTTCGACTTTTTCTCGGGTGAACATATTGTACTGAGGTTGTTCCATGGTAGGTGGGATCAGGTCATATTGTCTGGCGATTGAATAAGCTTCCATGATCTGATCCACAGTCCATTGACTGGTTCCCCAATAAAAAACCATCCCACGATCGATCAAGAAATTCATGGCACGAACGGTTTCCTCAATGGGTGTATAAATATCAGGCCGATGGCAAAAAATCAAATCAACGTAATCCATTTGAAGCCTTGAAAGCGATGCCATGGCACCTTCGATGATGTGTTTACGTGATAAACCTGTTTGATTAGGTTTCCCGCCACCCCAAAAAAGCTTGGTGGAGATAACAAGATCAGATCGTTTCCAACCAGCTTTTTTGATTATTTTTCCCATTACAATCTCAGCATTCCCGTGTGCGTAAGATTCAGCATTGTCAAAGAAATTCACGCCTGCATCGTAAGCTAGCTTCATACATTCATAAGAGGTATCTTCATCTACTTGGCCACCTATAGTTACCCAAGCGCCAAGGGAAAGTGCAGAAATCTGTAATCCTGATCTACCCAAATAACGATATTCCATGTTGATTTTCCGTCCTATCCATATGAGAACTAAGTATTTTCGTAAATATTAAGGTTATCGAATGGTTGCAAGAAGCATTATTCGAACCTAAAATCAGCATCCATCAGACCTAACCTTGAACAACAAAGGCGAATTTTGATTTTCTTTTGATCTTGTTTTGACCAATAGTGAATAAATCAGGCGTAGCAGCTGCCAAGGATGGATAATTCATTACGCTGTAATCATCCTGCGGGGAAATTGGGAATAGTGGTGATCCTTCAAATGTTGCAATCTTGCCTCCCGCTTCCTCAACTAACAGCCAGGCAGCTGCAAGATCCCATATTTTTGGAGCAGCATCGAATCCCAATAATGCTGAGCCGCGTGCTACCATACAATATGTGTAAGCACAGGAACCCATAATCCGCGGTTTGTATGGGATACTGATATCGTAATAGCGAAAACTACGAGAGCAACATGCGAAAAACGACATTGGTTGCATCGGATCCGGTTTTCGGACAGTTATTGATTTATTATTTAATAATGCACCAGAGCCACGCCTGGTAGTATATAGCTCATTGATCATCGGGAAGTATAATACGCCAAGCTGTGGATAGCCATCCAAGAGACGCGCGATAGAAATGCCCCATATCGATAAACCTAAGCTAAAATTTGTAGTTCCGTCCAATGGGTCAATAATCCAGATTGGAGATTGGGTATTCGAAAGGTGATGAGAGGATTCTTCAGTAATAATCTCATCTTCGGGATAGTATTCATGGATTGCATTAGTGATCAACTTGTCTGCAGATAAGTCTGCTTGGGTTACGACTGTACGATCTGATTTTGAGGTAGCTGGAATACCAGCAGGGTTATAGTATCTTCGTAAAAGATTTCCTGTCTGTTTAGCAAGTTTGACAGCAAATTCTACTGGATCGATCATTGGTTATTTGTTATTTACTCCGTGTTTGAGAACTGGATTTTTGGATTACGACCGGGATCGTGAGGAATTAATAAAACAAGAGGGGAGACTAGCATGCCAGAGATTGCTGTCCATAGGAAGGCTTGCCTCAAACCCAAGCGATCGCCAAGCATCCCTATGCCAATTGCTGCTACAGATAAACAGATAAAGCTAATCGCCATAAAGAAACCATTTCCAACTGACCGGTGGGAGGGAAGGTGATCCTGGACAATTGCCAGCATGATCGGTTGAGAAGACAACCCAAAGAGCCCTGCAAGGATCAAAATAGGGATGGTTAGCCACCCGCTGGTCATTAGAAAACCAAAAACCATAATTGGTGCGAGAAGAGAAACAGTGAAAAGTACCGGCTTCCTTCCTAATCGGTCGCTGATCGTTCCGCCTAAGATGGCACCCACTACGCCTGCAAATTGGTATATTGCCAGGGTAGTTCCTGCTTTCCAGATACTGGCACCTTCGCCTTCGAGCAGGGTGGGAAGATAAACTCCCAAACCTGTAATCAAGAAACTTCGAAAGAAAATTATCGCGATTAATGGCAAGAATAGCCTGCGGGCGGTTGGCAAAACTTCACGAAGGCCTGTCTGCTTCTCGACATGAACAGGGATACCTTTAAATCGCATAAAAATTGCTAATGACGCAAACAAACCGGGAATGGCTATGGGGAACATCTTGCCTAATGTAAAAGTGAGTAATCCCCATGAGGCAAGCAATGGACCAACAGTGCGCCCAAGCTCACCTGCAGCCATATATAGACTCATCCCCCTTCCTACTTGGATCCCGGATGCTCTAGCAATCATTGCTGGAGATGGGGCATGGAAAGCTGTGATGCTAATACCAGTGATAAAGAGTAGGATTGCCAGGGTGAGATAATTGGGTGCCATACCGAGGCAACTCATGGTCATCGCGGAGACAGCTGGAGCAAGAATGACAAAGATGCGTAAATTGATCTTGTCATCCAGGTAACCGATAATTGGATTCAACAGGGAAGGTAATTGTGTAATGGCTGAGAGTGATCCTGCCTGAGTATAGGAAAGTGATAGTTTTTCAATCAGGTTGGGAAGCAAGGGGGCAAGAAAAGCCGAATAAGTATCATGTATGAAGTGGGCGCTAATGATTGTCAGCACCCGATCCATCTGAAACCTGGTTCCTTCCACTTTTTCAACTTCAAGGGAAGAAGGTGAAGTAAATTCAGTCATTTACTTTAAGGCAGAAGAATTTACAATCTCGATATAATCTTGGGAAACCGGTACTTCGTTGGTGATTCCTAATGAATGAATTAACTCACGAGCCACCAACGCCTTATGTTCTGCATCCCTCCTACTCCATGTGCGGCTCTTAACCTCCAGAAAATGCCCCAGTGCAGGATTATCCATGCGATCCAGGTTAATAAAAAATTCCAAGCCGTGATAGAGAATTCGCCATCGCAGGCGATGTTTCTCAATCACAGTCTCCTGTGATGGTTTAAAATATTCTCGATAGAAACGCAAGCTATGGTTGGCAGGAGCAATAAAACGGCTTCGCGATAATAATACATCGGTCGGGAAGTTGCCTTCGCGTGTTGGTCCTAGCAATGTGAGGCGATATCGAACACTACTGATTTCATCATTTGGATCAATTGCTTCATCTTCACGGTAGCGTAGGTAGCCTTGAGATGTGTCTGAAAATGAAAAATAAGTATCATACTCGTGATAATGGCGGTGATGCAGGACTTCGATTCCAGGCTGCTTCACAGCTGATGTCACCAACTGTGGATCGGTCAATGCGACTTTTACTTGAACCTCGTAGCTTTCTTCTTCAGATGCACCACCAATAGCAATCAATTTAGAGAGAACTGAGTGCTCACGTTCTAGCAGGAACGCGTCGATGCGTTGCGCGTATTCAGCTGCTTCTGATAGCAAATCTGTTTCATTGAGCGTTAGTAGCTTATGATCACGCATCAGCCAAGTACCATTAACCATAACATCTGATACATCTGAAGCATGGGTTGAATATACTAATTGAGAGTAAATAGCTTCGGGCTCCCGCTTAAAACGGGGTGAATTGTGTACTCGAGAGTTATCCACCAGGATCAGGTCTGCCCGTTTGCCTACCTCGAGGGATCCAGCTATCGCCCCAACCTGAATGGCTTCAGCACCCATACGAGTGGCCATGGTCAATGCCATGGGTGCAGGCAGGGTGGTCGGATCACCACTGGTGCCTTTGGAGAGAAATGCAGCCAATCGAATCTCCTCGAACATATCAAGGTCATTATTCGAGGCTGGTCCATCAGTTCCGATACCCACTTTGAGGCCAGCTTCGAGCATTTTACTGATCGGGGCAAAACCAGAAGCTAATTTGAGATTCGAGGAAGGATTATGAGCTACTCCAGCCTTGTGATGCAATAATGTTTTTATCTCTCCTTCATCGACATGGACACAATGTGCAGCTAAGATTTTTGCATCGAAAATGTCTTGTTTTTTTACATAAGGTATAACCGGCATACCGTGCTCTTTGCGACAATTCTCAACTTCCTGGCGTGTTTCAGATAAATGGATCAAGAATGGCACATCAAATTCTTTCGCTAAGGATGCTGCTGAGTGTAAAATATCCTGAGTACAAGTGTATGGTGAGTGTGGACCCACAGCTGGTTGAATCAGTGGGTGCCCATGCCATTTTTCCAGAAATATACGGGTTTTTTCCAAAGCTTCTTCATAATCCCGGGCGTCTGGGCCAGGGAATTTAAGCACTGTCTGAGCGCATACTGCACGTAAGCCTGCTTCCGCAGTTGCTTGAGCAGCATCATCTTCAAAATAATACATGTCGGCAAAACAGGTGATACCAGAACGGATCATCTCCGCACAGGCAAGCTTGGTGCCCAGCCGAACAAAATCCGATGAGACAAATTGGCGTTCGACTGGCATCATATACCCCATCAACCAGACGTCCAGGCGTAAATCGTCTGCTAGACCTCGTAGCAACGTCATAGCTGCATGAGTGTGAGCATTGATCAATCCTGGCATGAGGACTTTCCCCTGGCAATCCATCGTTAACATTGATGAGAATTGTTCGCAAATATTAACTTCATTGCCAACTGCAAGGATATGATCTCCCTGGATGGCTAAGGCACCGGGTTCATATACCGATAGGTTCGCATCCATCGTTAGCAGGATGGCGTTTTTTAGAATAATGTCAGCATTATGTGTCATGTGGTATCCTACGAATTATATCCATACTCTGGTTGAAAGCCCAAATTGGTGCGTATTCAGGTGGTCCTCCATACGAACGTTTGAATTGTTGCATCTCAAGCGGAGTGATTAGCACTAAGAGGACATCGTGAGTTCTTCCGGAGGGTTGAATAGCTACCCCCAATCCAACATCCGCGTGCTGAGACTTACGGTAAGCATCAGCGAGCTTGACTAACTCTTCAGCTGAAGGAGGCTCCGCTAATACTTGTCCACCCAGAAAAGGTCCTTTAGCAGCTGAAAGCCTACGGATTAATTTACCACCTGAGCCAGCTTCGATAACGGTGAGGGTCCAATTATTGTTTGCTATTGATCTCAAAGCTACCTCTTCCAACGTCTCCTGATCAACTCCAAAAATACAATCTCCAAGTCGCTCACGTAAGGTGTTTTCTATCGGTTCAATCAATTTATTAGAGGTATCTTCAGATTCAGCTTTAACTGTGATACGCACATCTACCTGACCGGAGTGTGCGGCAAGCCCAACGGTTGGGTTGCTCAGCTCTTCCAAATCGCTGATCAAGTCATCAATTTGAGATTCGCCAACACCCACAGTATGCAATATACGCGATTTAATAATCCCATGCAGGTCATAATACTCGCGGAGGAATGGGATGACGGTGTGCTTCATGAGGTATTCCATCTCACTTGGAACACCTGGCAGAGAAATGATCACATGAGACCGGTACTCCACAATGAATATTGGGGCTGTACCAACGGGATTTTCAATTGCCCTTGCCCCTTCAGGGATATATGCCTGGCGCCGATTATTTTCAGTAGGTAAACGCCCCAACCTTTGAAAACGTGCTTCTATCTGTTCCCAAAGCTCAGGGCGAAATTCGGGATTAACTCCTACTGCAAGAGCCACTGCTTCGCGTGTGTAATCATCAACGGTTGGGCCTAAACCTCCGGTCGTAATCACAATATCACAACGTTCCATTGATTGCTGGATGGCTTGAGCAATCCGCTTAACATTATCACCCACGGTGGTTTTTCGAAATAGGTCAATCCCTGCATCGCGAAGACTTATAGCTAAAAAGCGCGCATTGGTATCGACGATTTCACCCAGTAATAACTCAGTACCGATAGAGATGATTTCTGCAGATGGCATTTATACTCCAGGAGTTAATTATACTAATACTCACTCCTAAAAATCCTGGCATTGCGCATAGTATATAGCTTTCTTTAAACTACGTTATATTCATGAATAAGGCGACCTTCTTTGAAGCGTGCCAGGTCAAGCATGGAAATATCCATCGTTGATGCCTGACCATCCAGGATGATTTCAGCCATCAATTTTCCAGCAATCGGTCCATGCATAAATCCATGACCAGAAAATCCTGAAACGATGTAGTAACCCTCTATGGGTGTCTTTCCAAAGATAGGATGAGCATCAGGTGTAACCTCATAGAGTCCCGCGAGACGGGAAGTAAGACCTACATTTTCCAGAAGAGGCAATCGATTGATGGCGGCTTCCATATGAAGCAATTCCCATTCTGGATCAATATTCTGATCGAAACCTGGAGTTTCATTAGGATTCGACATGCCAGTCAATAACCCTGGACCCTCTTGGTGAAAATATAATGACTGGGCAAAATCGATTACAAATGGGAAATCAGGCGGCAGCTCCGGTATGGCAGTCGTTGTCAACCATTGTCTGCGTATTGGGACTACGGGTACTTGAAGACCTACCATTTTACCTGTCAGACCTGCCCACGGCCCAGTGGCATCCACAATTATTGGAGTGGATATGATTTGAGAAGGAGTTTCTACACCGGTGATCCGACCCGATTGAACTTGAATACCATTCACAGGAGTTGATGTAAAGGCTTTTACTCCCTGTCGTTGAGCAGCACTGATATATCCCATAACTACACTATTGGGGTCCACCAGTCCATCCAATGGATTAAAGCTACCTGCGAGTACATCATCCAGACACATCATGGGTAGTCGTTTACGAATCTCATCCCCGCTAAGCCAATACGTTTTAGAACCCAGAGTGTTTTGTAAATCGACATTATGCTTGAAAATATTAACTTCATCCTGATTCGTCAATAGAAACAAATACCCAGTTTTACGATAATCGACTACCTGTCCGATTTCTTCTTTAAAGCGTTCCAACATGGGTAGACTAAGCAGGGATAGGCGGATATTCACTTCAGTGCCAAACTGGTAGCGCACACCACCTGCACAGCGGCCTGTAGCACCCAATCCAAAAAAGTCTTCTTTTTCAAGCAGGATCACATTGTGTTGACCTCGGGAAGCCAGGTGGTAAGCGGTGCTGGCACCCATCACTCCACCCCCGATGATTATCATATCAGCAGTGTTTGGCATCGTCATTATGTACTTATCATCCAGAAATAAAATGCGTGGGGATTATTCTACCACCCACGCACATTATCTTTTTCACAAATTCGACCTAAATAGAAAGTAGTTACTCGATACCCAGGTAGGCTTTTTGCACCATCGGATTTTTTCGTAAGTTTTCAGCAGAATCAGTCAGGACGATTTCACCTGTCTGCAAGATATAACCCCGCGTAGCAACAGAGAGTGCCATTAAGGCATTCTGCTCCACTAACAAGATGGTAGTGCCTTCCTTGTTGATTTGCAGGATGGTTTCGAAAATAGCCTCAACTAGGACAGGTGCCAGACCCATGGATGGTTCATCCATCAACAGCAGCCTTGGATGAGCCATCAAAGCCCGTGCTGTTGCTAACATCTGTTGTTCTCCGCCGGAAAGTGTCCCGCCGACCTGTTTGTGACGTTCTTTGAGGCGTGGAAATAAATCGAAGACTCGCTCCAGATCCTTTGCAATTTCAGGACCTTTCTTGCGGGTGTAGGCACCCATTTCCAGGTTTTCGGAAACCGTTAGACGGGCGAAGATCCTGCGTCCTTCAGGAACCATGGACATCCCTTTGAATATAATATCGTGAGGTTTAAAAGGTGCCAAATCTTCATTGTCAAAGCGTACATTGCCTTCACGAGGTTTGAGCAAACCACAGATCGTGCGCAAGGTGGTGGATTTGCCTGCGCCGTTGGCTCCGATCAAAGTAACGATCTCGCCTTTCTCAACGGTTAGGGAAATACCCCTGAGGGCATGAATGTTTCCGTAATATGAGTGTATGTTTTCGACTTCAAGAATCGCCATTATAATCCTCCACCTCACCCTTCCACAGGGGTCTGGCTAAGCCCGCTCGCTGCGCCACGTCCAAGATACGCTTCAACTACTTGAGGGTTCTTTTGAATCTCGGAGGGTGTACCTTCGGCTATTTTGACACCAAAATCGAGGACGGTGATCTGCTCGGAAATACTCATCACCACCCGCATTTGATGCTCAATTAGCAAAATGGTAATTCCTAACTCGTCACGCAGGCGGCGAATGAAATTTACCATATCCTGAGTCTCGCGTGGATTCATGCCCGCGGTTGGTTCATCCAGGAGAAGTAGTTTTGGTTTAGAAGCCAAAGCTCGTCCTATCTCCAGACGACGTTGTTGACCATAAGGCAAATTCTTGGCTAACAGGTCGCCCATTCCCTTCAAATTAATATATCCAAGTAAGCGATTAGCCTCTTCCACCGCTTCCTTCTCTTCACGAATAGTGCGCGGATCACGAAGGATCGCACCTATCACGCCTGATTTCAAATGCGGCTGCATGCCTACGAGGATGTTTTCCACTGCGGTCATGTTCTTGAACAAGCGGATGTTCTGATAGGTGCGGGAAATCCCAAGATGGGCGACCCGGTCCGGTGATAAGCCGGTGATGTTGCGATCATTCAGCAGGATTTCACCTTCCTCTGGAGTGTAGAAACCAGTGACACAATTGAAGAATGTGGTTTTGCCTGCTCCATTGGGTCCGATGATGCTATAAATCGCATGTTCTTTAACTTCCAAATCTACTTTGCTGACTGCTTCCAAACCACCAAAGCGTTTGGTAACCTTTTTCGAAACGAGGATCGCCATCTTATCTTCCTCCTAACTCGCCTGGGGTTTTAAGGACCGAAGCGGGCTCCTCATATGGAACCTCTTTTATTTCTTCGTGCAATTCCAGGCGACGGCGTGCTTCTGGTGATAGGCCTTCAGGTTTTACCAACATCATGGCGACTAATGCCGCACCATAGATAAGATAACGGAAATCTGCGAATTGGCTGAGCAGCAGTGGTAATCCAACTAGTGCCAACCCACCGATAAACACACCCGGGATACTGCCCATGCCACCAATGATGATCAATGAAAGGATGTTGATAGAAACAATGAAGCTGAAGCTTTGTGGATAAACTGAACCGATCTTGGTAGCAAACAATGCCCCTCCCAGGCCAGAGAAGAGGGCACCCATCGCAAATGCAAGCAGCTTTGTGGCAACTTTATTAATCCCCATCGCTTGTGCGACATCCTCATCCTCGCGTAGGGCCATCCAGGACCTGCCAAGGTGGGAATCCTTCAATCGAACGGATATGAATCCGGCAAGTATGATTCCAATTAATATCAAATAATATAATCGCTGTTGATTTCCAAAAATAAAACTTCCAATCGATGGTTGAGCGATACGCTGAATGCCTTCCGAGCCTCCTAAGAGTGGTTTCAGCCAGTCCGAGAGCACCAGGATGCGAATAATCTCACCAAAACCCAGGGTGACGATTGCAAGATAATCGCCGCGCATGCGCAGGACGGGCAAGCCCAGAATGACTCCAGCAAAGACTGCTACGATCAGCGCGATCGGTGTAGCTGCCCAGAAGTTGAGGTGCCATATGCCGACCGCCTCGGAAGTCGTGAACACACCCAGGGTGTACGCTCCGATGGCATAGAATGCGACATAACCAAGGTCAAGCAATCCAGCAAAACCGACCACTATATTCAGCCCTAATCCCATGAGAATGTAGATGCCGACGTTGTCCAGGATTTCACTAAAATAGCTCCCAAGGATTACTGGTAAAAGAAGCCCAATAATCCCCAGAACAGCCATCGGTCCCCATCGAATCAGTCGTTGCTGTTGTATTGTTCTCGCTTTAACGACTGGTTTTGGTTTTCTTCCCAATCGCCAGTAAAACAAACCGCCGACGACAACGAAAACGACGATCACTCCTGGGATCGAGAGCCCACTTAAGGCAAACAACCAGAGAAAGGCATAACGCACGAAACCCCAGTGAGTGATGACAGTAACAATCAAATCACGGAACAAACCGAGTATTACAATGGTGAGGATTGCCTGACTCAATGCCCCACGAATCCGCGCTGGAAGCAGTAAAAAGGCAGCACTAATCACACCAATTACTACAGCTGCTATGATCAGGACAAACAAGCCAAGTGCCAGGGGTAACTTAAAGGTTAATAATGCGATTAGATCGGGTGAGAGGTTGATCAATACAGAGCGGAGATTGATAACTTGTTGAAGGGCAATCATTACAACGAGTACTACACCTCCCATTAACCCAGATAAACCTCCAAGTAAGAGGAGAGTTAATGCATTCTTTGAAGGAGCTTTTCGTGCGGATACAAAGCTTTCAAGGATGATGGGTGTAAAGACAAAAACCTGTCCCATAGAAAATAGACCGATGATGATATAGGTTTTTCCAAAGGCAAGGACAATGCCGATTAACGAGAGGAGCATTGCGATAGCTCCTCCAATCAGGCCGTTTTGAACCGTTTTTACCCAGTATGATGTTTCACTTTTCATTATGCCCTCTTAAGCCTTATCCTGGGAGATACGTTCGCCCAAGATGCCGGTCGGGCGGAAGATAAGGATCAACACCAACACAATGAATGCAATCGCATCCTTCAATTGAGATGGAGATGGGACCCCCAAACCTGTTAGAAATAAATTGGGACCGATCGATTCAAGCAAACCAAGAATAATCGATCCAAGGAATGCCCCAGGCACATTGCCGATGCCCCCCAAAACTGCGGCAGTAAAAGCTTTAATCCCTGGAAAGAACCCCATAAAAAAGTTCACTACAGGAAATAACAGAGTGTAGAGGATGCCTGCTACACCCGCTGAAGCACCACCCAGCGCAAACGTAAATACAATGATACGGTCGACGTTTATCCCCATCAACTCGGCCGCTTCCTTATCCTCAGAAACAGCTCGCATAGCCTTGCCGATTTTAGTCCATTGCACGATCCCAAAGAGGACCAACATCATGGCTATTGCACCGAAAATCACGACCAGCTGGGTTTCATAGATTTGGATCCCGCCAAATGTCCAGGATTGCTCAAGGGATTTTATCTCAGGATAGCCATAAACACCTGAACCGAAAACGCCCTTGAATGCGTACTGTAGAAAAAATGAAGCTCCGATAGCAGTGATCAATGGGACCAGGCGAGGAGCGCTGCGTAGCGGTCGGTAACAAAGGCGTTCAAGCAGGATCGCAATCGTAGTTGAGATCCCTGCAGAAACCAAAGTCATGATCAGCAGGCTGATTATTGGCTGCTTGTCCAGGAATCCAGAATTCGAAAGGCCAAGGGCAACGAAAACCGTTGTGAAAGGTCCGCTCATAAATACTTCAGAGTGAGCGAAGTTAATCATTTTTAAGATACCATACACCATGGTATAACCCATGGCGATGAGGGCATAAACGCCTCCAAGAGCCAAGCCTTTAATCGTAAGATCAAGCCAGGTACTGCCTGAATATTGACCTAGCTCCAATGTGCGTATGGTCCCCCAAATAACGACCCCAGCGATGGCAAGGCCGATTACCCAAATAAAGATATCCGTAAGTGTGATTCGCTGCCGCAACGTACGAAGCATCGTTGACTCCTATTCTTAAATGGAAGCAATTTTTTAAGAGGGGCGAGGTTTTGATCGCCCCTCTTATTCTCCTGCTTACATTTATGAGGATGGCTACTTTATGTATTCAGTCGGCCAAATCAATGTGGGTGGATACTGACCAGCATGATACTCGTACACACCGATGATTGGGTTGGCGCAGTCACCATCGACATTGCAGGTCAAGACACCTGTCAGACCTTTGAAGTCCTTGGTTGCTGCCATGGCATCACGCAACGCCTGACGTGGGATATAGATCGTACCGTCACTTTCCTGCACAGCCACCTTCTCGATAGCGGCTTTGACGATATTGAATCCGTCATATGCGTGTGCGTGGAAGATGTTGATGGGTTGTTCACCGAACTTGGCCACATACTTGGCTACGAAGGCATCATATGCAGCACCCTGAACCAGAGGGCTCGAAACCATAAATCCCTCAACTGCAGCACCTGCAGATTGCATCACGTCTGGTGAATACAGACCATCCGCACCCATCAACTTGGTGTTTTCCAATCCAGGGGTGGTCCTAGCCTGATCGATGAGGAACGCACCTTCTGGTAAGAAGATGGGGAAGTAGATTAACTCAGGACTGCCAGAAGCGATGGAAGCAAGGACTGAGCTCATATCGGTTTGACCGATGGTGACCGATGTCTGTAAGGTGACTGTCCCACCTAACTTTGTGAAATTATCGGCGAAAACTGCCTGCAATTTATCAGCATACAGGCTACCGTCATGGATTGTGGCTGCCTTGCGAAGGCCCAAGAAATTATAGACAAAATCAGCTGCTGCCGCGCCTTGGATAATGTCGTTATGGGCAGTGCGGAAGTAACCAGGATAGTGATTCGGGTTGGTAGGATCGGTTAAATCAGGGGCAGTATTGGAAGACGAAATCGTCACAAATCCAGCGGCTGAGAGTAGGGGTTCTGCGGCGCGGGCTTCGCTCGAGCAAGAAGTACCGATAACTGCCACGATAGTTGAATCAGATGCCAGCTTGGTGCCGGCTGCTTGACCACCATCCGCACTACAACCGCCATCCTCGCCGTCAAACTTAATGTCGTGGCCCAGGATCTTGCCACCCGCATCAGCGATGGCAATTTCCACTCCATTGCGGGAGTCAATACCTAAGGCTGAGTTTGGTCCTGACACAACTAGTAGATATGCAATGTGGATTGGGTCCGTCGGACCAATTTTGACGCATCCAATAGAATCTGTGCAGGTATAGGTTGCAGCAGCTTGACCGCAGGCAGATAAAACTATACTTGCAATCATTAATATCGATACAAAAACAAGCAAACGCTTACTCATATTCTTTCTCCTCCAAGAGATAGACAAGATTGTTTGACATTTTGGTAAACATGAGAATTTAGTTTATTTTTTTTTAATTGCTCACCTCCTTCTAGATATCCATAAGGAATCGTGATATCGGTTACACAATCAGACCCTTTAGCAGTAAGAGAATAATCTTATCTGCCGGGATAATCCCCCAATGTTATGCAAAATTTGATGAATTCTACTGACAATAAGACTAACCGTCAAGGGTAAGACCGATTATATCTTATCAGTTAATGCTGAATAAGTATACATGATAAAAGCATTATGATACCCCATGAATTGATTTTGGTTTCGTCCGGTTATTACGTAGGACAATTTTTCATGCAAAGTAGAGGGATTTTATCATTGGTAGGATCTATGGGCGGTCAAGTACTGCCATAAAATCCAAAGCTGACCACGAATCCAGAAATTGGTTAAGGGATAAAGTAATGAATCTCGAGCCATTTAAAACTGTGACTGTGCTGGAGGTATAACCAACAAGGATTACTGTATGCTCCCATGGAGCTACGATAGTTGTGTTTCCAGTGGAAGTAGCAGTGTAATAATGAGGTGTACCATTGACCAAACTATAACTTGCACCCCCGATTATCCAAACGATGACTGGATTTCCAGAGGCGATCTCTACCCGCAGGTCATTCCATTGCAACGATCGAAAAGAATTCGCGGTCAGACCATAATCGCGTAATTGTGACGCTATGGGTGGCGCGTGGACACCGTAATCATTGGGTGGAATATTTCCCCAGGTCCCATCCGGATTACCCACAAATCCAACTTCTGGGTCGTCAGAGCGGGGAAGATGGTTTAGAAAATCGGTCTCGCCGATATTAAACCCAAAATGCTTCGCCCAATCCACGGCTGAGCGAGATTCACAATCCAGTTCTAACTGCTGATCCTGACCTGTCATTCCATACACATAAGCCTCTGAAGGCAAGCTTATTGGGGTTGGTGTGGGTGTAGGTGCAGGCATTGAATCAGCTAATGTGGCTTCAAGACACCAATGATTGAGTGTACCAATGTCATTCTGATATTGGTCTGAAACATTCAACTGCCAAGCACCAGAAACGCTCTTGCTGGAGAAGGTGCGCAATTCTTGTCCAGGGAGATAGATGCCCGAAATTGCATGAGGGTAGGAAGCGCATTTATCGTTTGCTGGTTGAGCGGCACCATCATCCAGGATGGTGACGATATCATTATTGCTGCAATAATAGGGAGGGGAACCTGGTCGATCCAAAACGGTTATCGTTTCTCCTGTGTTTTGATGAGTGAGCCTGACGACCAGGTCGCCAACCCAGCTATGAGTAATATCCAAATATAGATTCACGCCTACCAATACCCTTCCATCGAATATTGAAATATCATTATTAATCCCATTTGCATTATTATCTGGAATAGACATCGGATGACTCAGGTCATCACAGAAAAGGACCGTTTCAGGGGGTATAGGGGTCGGTGTGGGAGTATTTGTCGGTTGATAAATTATGTATGGGTAATACAAAAACTGGGTCGGATATGGAGTTGGCGTTTCCGTCGATGTAGAAGTCGGGGATGATGTACTGGTCGGTGTCGGTGTGATTGTCGGAGTTGATGTCTGGGTATCGGTAATGACAATACTTTGAGTACCTAAGGCATTTGGGGTTGGTGAGGATGTAATAATATTTTCGGATTGTGTTAGAACAGGAAACAATGTTGGAGTGAAAGTGCCAGAAGTTACAGGAGAGGACCCTGTAGAAGTTCCTGCGAGACCTGGTAACGAGACCAGGAAGAATATAGTGAAGACTATCGCCGCGCTATAAAACAGGTTTAGTGAGGTATGGTTTTTTAAATGCATATTTATATTTTATATAACAGTAAAAAGAATACGAATAAACTTATAGCTCACCATAGAAATATTGATTATAAGCGTCTATGGTACAATGGAATGCCGTATGGATAAAATTGAATCTCAAGTTATACCAGCACCTCCAAATACGATCGCTTCTTTACGGGCAGGTTTCGATGCAGTCGCGAATCAAATTGTAATCATCATCATCCCTTTAATAATTGATTTATTACTTTGGTTGGGTCCTCATTTACAGATAAAGACATTGATCAACCATTTTTTCAACCAAATTGCCTCGACACCCTCATTTTACACCACCCAACCAACAGCTGTAATTTCTCAAATTACGGATATGGTGCATTCTACTATATCCCAATTTAATCTACTCAGTTTATTAAGAACCATTCCTGTGGGGATTCCCAGCTTAATGGCTTTTAGACTGCCATTAGAAATCCCAAACGGTCTACCTGTCTTCGTTGATTTGAGTAATCTCCTTATCGCTGCCGTAGCTGGGATAGGACTGTTGTTGATTGGGTTAATGGGAGGAAGTTTCTTCTACATCATGATCGCCCAGATTTCTCTTAATCGGAGGATTGAATTAAGTAAAGTAGTTAAGGATTGGCCATGGTCATCACTTCAAGTTCTCAGCCTTGCCTTAGCTTTGCTAATTCTATTTATGGTGGTGAGTGTGCCATCTAGTTGTGTCATTTCAATTATTGCGATATTTGGATTACCACTCGGCCAATTTGCCTTCTTTCTATATTTTGGGGTCATGCTTTGGCTAGCATTCCCGTTGATTTTCTCTGCTCATGGTATCTTCGTGAATCATAATAATGCCTTTGTATCTGTCCAGAAAAGTATGGTCTTGACCCGGATGACATTACCCACGACCTCACTTTTCTTCCTTTCAATCCTGGCAATCAGTGAGGGGTTAGATATATTGTGGAGAGTGCCACCCGAAAACTCATGGCTGACTTTGATTGGTGTCGGTGGGCATGCCTTTATAACGAGCGCTCTACTTGCGGCGAGCTTTGTTTATTATCGCGACGCTGACCTATGGACTCAAGAAGCGCTCAAATTGATTAAATCGCGACGAGAAATGCCAAGTTAATGTAGGTAAGCCCCGGAGGTACGTGTGGTTGACGATAAAACTCCATTATCTTATGAAGCAAAAGATATCCAAGTTCTGGAAGGTCTTGAGGCAGTACGCAGACGCCCAGGCATGTATGTAGGAGGAACGGATATAAAAGCTTTACACCATCTGGTGTATGAGGTCGTGGATAATTCCATTGATGAGGCCTTAGCAGGTGTTTGTGATCGCATTGAGGTGACTATCAATCCAGATAGCAGTGTGACAGTAACGGATAATGGTCGGGGTATTCCTGTGGATCTTCACCCAACCATGAAAAAATCAGCACTTGAAGTAGTTATGACAGTATTGCATGCAGGAGGGAAATTTGGTGGGGGTGGTTATAAAGTGTCAGGTGGATTGCACGGCGTGGGTGTCTCAGCAGTCAATGCCCTATCTGAGTGGTGCGAAGTAGAAGTCAAACGAGACAGTAAAAAGTATTTTCAGAGATACGAAAGAGGGTACCCAAAAGGACCGGTAGCGGTTATTGGAAAAACGTCCCCTAAGGAGACTGGCTCGCGAACTACGTTTAAATTCGATCCCGAGATATTTAAAGGTGACCTAGATTATAGATTCGATACCTTGTCACAAAGATTCCGTGAGATGGCATTTGTGACACGCGGAGTGACTATATATTTCCGAGATGCTCGGATTGATCGTGAGATGACTTTTTATTTTGAAGGCGGCATAACTTCGTTCGTTAGATATTTAGATCGCAATCGGGATGTGTTGCATCCAGTGGTGCATGTGGAAAAGGAAATTGAAGGCATCACGATTGATGCAGCTATTCAATATACAGAATCTTATGCAGAATCCGTCTATTCCTTTGCTAATACAATAAACACCGTCGATGGCGGAACTCATCTTACAGGATTACGTGCAGCAGTCACACGCACAATTAATGATTATGCCCGTCGAGCCGGACTTCTCAAAGAAGCTGACCCGAACTTCACTGGGGATGATACACGGGAAGGTTTGACCGCTATTATCAGTATAAAACATCCGGATCCACAATTTGAAAGTCAAACTAAGGTTAAGTTGATGAATCCTGAAGCCCAGACTTTGACACAACAAGTTGTTGGAGATCGATTCAGCACCTTTCTTGAGGAGAATCCTTCAGCTGGAAAAGCAATTGTTCAAAAATGCCTGACGTCTGCCAGGGCCAGGGATGCAGCAAAAAAAGCGCGTGATCTGGTTATTCGGAAATCAGCTTTGGAGAGTTTAACCTTACCCGGCAAGCTGGCAGATTGTTCGGAACGCGATCCTGAAAAAACTGAACTATACCTGGTGGAAGGCGAGTCCGCGGGTGGCTCTGCTAAGCAAGGTCGGGATCGACATTTTCAAGCTGTGCTTCCTTTACGCGGAAAAATTTTAAATACGGAACGTGCCAGGCTCGATAAAATCCTGGCTAATAATGAAGTGAGGGCTCTAATCTCAGCATTGGGTACTGGCATCGGAGATAATTTTGACATTTCAGGCCTGCGTTATGGACGGGTGATCGTCATGACTGATGCCGATGTGGATGGCAGTCATATTCGAACCCTGCTATTGACCTTTTTCTTTCGATATATGCCGACGCTTATTGAGGAAGGACACCTTTATATTGCACAGCCTCCTTTGTATCGGGTAGCGTATAAAAACCAGGTTAAGTTTGCTTATAGTGATGGACAAAAAGAGCAAATTGTGAAAGACATAGGCGTATCCACCGATCGAGTCTCCCTTCAAAGATATAAGGGATTAGGGGAAATGAACCCAGAGCAGCTCTGGGATACAACCATGGATCCAAATATTCGCACACTATTATTGGTTACTATTGATGATGCTGCTGAAGCTGACCGGACATTTGATATGCTGATGGGTTCCGCTGTACCACCCCGTAGACGTTTTATCCAAACTCATGCCCGTGATGTAAAGAATCTGGATATATAAAACGTCATTCTTATAGGGCTCCAAAATTTCACTCATTTTTGAATTTAATCAACGGGCTGCAGAAAATGGAGCTGTAAAAAATGTTGGATCAAACCAGATTCAACAGTTTTACGACCCTACCCAGGTCGAACATATCTCAAACCTTGTTGATTTCTATAATAAACGGAATTACCAGATGAGTAGTGTGATTGGTTGTCTAGGAATTACGAAGAAATATTCCATTCGTGTTTAGTGCCCAGCAAAATATGTATCGTAAATCCTCATAAGATAGGCGCAATTTACCACAGAAGACTGTTCAAGAACGTCCTCACTCACGTATAATAAGTACATAATGACATTGGAATCTGGCTCGTTGTTAAATAATCGTTACCGCATCATCGAAGTTTTGGGACAAGGCGGGATGGCAGCGGTATACCGAGCTATTGATGAGAACTTGGGTGTCGAGGTGGCTGTAAAGGAGAATTTATTTACCACCGAAGAATTCGCACGCCAATTCCGATTGGAAGCGACGATTTTAGCCAGTATGCGCCAGCAGAATCTTCCACGTGTGTCAGACCATTTTGTGATTGAGCCACAAGGGCAATATCTGGTTATGGATTTTATTGAGGGGGAAGACCTTCGACAGAGGTTGGATCGGTTGGGTCCATTACCTGAGCAAGAAGTAATCATCATCGGAGTAGCAATTTGTGATGCATTGTCGTACATGCATACCCGTGAACCAATGATCCTTCATCGAGATATAAAACCAGGTAATGTGCGCATCACACCCAATGGGCACATATACCTTGTAGATTTCGGTCTTGCCAAGGTAGTTGAAGGTCGTGAAGCCACCCACACAGGTGCGAGAGCCATGACGCCTGGATACTCACCACCTGAACAATACGGGTCTGCCCGCACTGACGGTCGATCAGATATCTATTCGTTGGGTGCTACATTGTTTTGTGCCCTAACCAATGCATTACCCGAAGACGGGCTTGAACGTGCAATGAACCGTGTTGAACTGACACCCATTACTAAACATAACCCTAAAGTATCAGAAAATGTCGTACAGATCATAGAAAAATGCCTGGCTTGCCATCCAGAAGATCGCTACCAAACTGCGGAAGAATTAAGATATGCATTGATGGAAGCTAGAAGCATTTCCAGGCGAAAGTTACCCTTGGAATTGGTTTTACAACTTCCCCCAATAACATTGCATGACCGTTTACCGGAAGGAGCAGGTGAATTTCCACGAAAACTTACAGAAGAGAATGGATTGGAACAAGGCAATGATAAGAAGAAATCCACTCGTCCGCTCAATGAAGAACCAGATAATATTGAATTGCCTCCTAAAAAATACAAACCACGCCGAAGGACAACCGCGTGGTTGTTGTTAACATTGTTACCTATCATTCTATTAGGCGGATTTGCTACTTATCGCCTCAGGCCGGAGATAGCTAAGCAAGCAATTGGTTATATCTTTCCATTGCTCAATCCAACGGATACACCGACTATACTCGGGCCAACGTATACTCAAGTTCCAATTTTGGCAGTCATATCTAAGACACCAACGCCCAAAGCGTCTCCAACTGCGACTACAACAAACACCCCGCAACCGACATTAACTGGTACCCCGACCCCTTCACCAACGATAACTTTAACACCATTACCCACTCCAATGGGAGGTGCAGCTCAAATTGCTTTTGCATCAAGCCGCTCTGGAGCGGTGGAAATATGGTTGATGAATATTGATGGGAGTGGACTTAAACAGGTCACAAACATCCAAGAAGGAGCTTGTCAACCGAGATGGTCACCAGATGGCTTGAAGATAGTTTTCATTTCCCCCTGTGTCAGACACCTGAGCTACTACCCAGGTGCAAGTCTATTTATAATCAATGCTGATGGTACAGGGCTGGTGCCATTACCGAATACACCTGGAGGTGATTACGATCCAAGCTGGTCACCGGATGGATCACAGATAGCTTTTACATCTTTACGCAACGGTGGAGTACCTGGAATATATATCTTGAATCTAAAGGATTACATAATAAAATCTCTGGTGGAGGATGAAACCAGAGCAATCTCACAACCTGCATGGGCTCCCAATGGGGCAGAAATCGCCTATGTGAATAGCGATAACAGAATTTGGGCTATGGATGTAAATGGGAATAACAGGCACAGCCTCACCATCGGTGGAGGCGATTACATTATCAATGAACCTTCATGGTCACCTGATGGATCAGTTGTAATTTATACAAGAACAGTAATTTCTGATACAACCGGCGCTACAGTGCTGATGGCAGTTCCATATACAGAAACAGGAGCTATGCCTGTTGAAGTACCCAATTCACAATTAGTGGCCGATGTAAATTACTCTTTCGATGGTTTCTGGTTATTGTTTACCAGCTGGTTTTCAGGGAACCATGACATCTATGTTATGCGTGCGAATGGGGTAGACCGTCATCCCATTCTGCACGATCTCTTCTATGATTTTGACCCTGTCTGGCGACCAACTTTGATCATCCAACCTTAAGTTCGGTTAGGTAGCGTTCGCGATTTGAACTACGTGCAATTTTCCCGCTGCTGGTTTTAATTAGCCATCCTCTTTTTACCAATTTAACCAAGCGTAAAGCGATATCTGAGCCACGTGTTACGCGCATCCGGATTTCATCTGAAATTCGATCTAAATCAGGGGAATCTTCGAAATCAGTAATATCCACTTCAGCGATGATGACCACATCTTCTGTGCCTGTGGCTTCATTAGGAACACCAAAAGCAACTACACGCCCAGGGTGTACTCCATTGACTTCACTTGCAAGGTTTTCAAGGTCTTGTGGATAAATATTTTTTCCACCCACGATAATCAGGTCTTTTTTGCGTCCAGTGACATAGATCTCACCTTGGGCGATATAACCTAAATCACCGGTAAGATACCAGCCTTGATGAAAAGCTTTGCTGCTTAAATCAGGTCGGTTGTAATAACCAGTCAACATGCAATCACTTGATATCGCGATCTCACCCAGCTGACGATCACCGACTTCAGAGTGATGTTGGTTTAGAATCCTGACATGGGTATTATCAATGGGGCGTCCAGCTGAAAGCATGTTAATCATCTCTTCACCTGTTTTAACTGGAGTAGCGATCCGATCTACCAATAATCCCCGGTGGCTAATCTTATCTACTCTGACGGGCTCGGTGATTCCACCTTGTGATACCGCGAATACATTTTCCGCCATAGCATAACAAGTAGTCAGAGCAGATGAACGCAGCCCATAAGGTGTGAAGCGATCCAGAAACATCTGGTGGCTTTTCCAATACATGGGCTCAGAGCAATTGCTAACTGCGCGCCAAGTGGAGAGGTCAACACCTTCCAGGTCGCGTGGGCGGATTTTTTGAGCGCAAAAATTATAAGCGAAATTGGGTAACCAGGAGAGGGTTCCTTTGTAATTCGTGACAGCGTGCAGTAGCATATGAGGAGCGCGCACCCAATCAAATGGAGATAATAACACCAATGGGATATTGGATAGTATAGGAAGTAAGAAACCGGCAATTAAACCCATATCATGATAAAGAGGCAGCCAGCTCACGACGACATCTGATGAATCGAGATTGAGGGCCCGTGAATACGCCTCAAGCTGGTTAAGGATTGCCGTATGGGATAAAGCAACCCCTTTTTGTAAGCCAGTCGTCCCAGACGAGTGCTGGAGTAAAACGATATCCTCAGGTGAACGATTTATTCTCGATTCAAAGTGTGAGGCATTTATCTCAGATTGAGGGGAAATTTGATTTGATACTAAGACCACCCTTACCGATCTACCTGGTTTGATGGTTTGTTGAACCTCACTGAGAAATTTAGGATATGTCACCACAGCTGCCGGGGTAGTAATCTCAAAGAGGGCTGATAATGAGCGCTTGTATTGCTCTGGTGATAGCTTTTCCGTCAAAAAAGGCATGATAGCGGGGATCGAGCCATGCAAAATTGACCCAAAGAATGCGTAGAGCAAATTTTCTCCATGTTGAAGGATTAGAATAACCACTTCACCAGGTTTGATACCAGCATTTTGTAAAGCAGTAGCATAACCCGCAGAACCATGTATCAAGCGACTATAGGAAATCACCCTTTCAGGTTCTTGACTACATAACAAGCGTACTGCAGTCGATTGGGGTGCCATCTCATATAACTGCAGCAGCTTTTGGGTAACAGTGCTCATAATTATATGATTACATGCGGGATTGAATGAGATTCGTTAATTGAGTAAGGGTATCAAAAGTCTCACGGTTCAATTCCGTGTTGTCAATATATACATTAAAAGTCTTTTCGATAAATAGTGATAAGTCTACCAGGCAAAAAGAATCGATCAACCCATTGGAAATCAGGGGATCATCTGGCAAAAGCATTCGTTTGGGCTGCTTGAGGATTTGCGTGGCGATATAAGTGGATATGGTTTGCATTATCTCGGTGGTCATAAATTTCCTTTATGTTGGGTTGGTGATATCATCATGGTTTTTCTGACAAACCGCGTCTGACTGCATCCAGAGCTTGAAGCGCAGTCAGATTGCGGACTGACCATCCTGATTGTGTTCCAGCTGGGTCATTATAAAAATAATACCCTTCGCTGTGCGTCAGGTGAAACATATCTACTTCACCCAAAGAATCGACTGCGATCAGACCGTGATCGGGCAGGGGTTGGACAGCTGACCAAAAATTCCATAATGGGATGTCATACTCCAGTGCCAGGTTAGCAATCGATTGATTAATCAGATTATTCCCTTCCAAGTTATCAGCTTTGGTAGCAATAATCGGCACTACACCTTGTTGGATGGAATATTCGATGATCTGACGCATATAAGCTTCATAATTTTCAGGGTGACCCGCCCACCATTCTTCAAGGCTGATGATCGCTACGCTGGGACGATGCTGACGGAATTCACATGCAATTGGACTTTCGTTCGGGTTGCATTGTTTCGTGTCAGCACGCAAGGGTGAAAGAACTGCAGCCGCATTAAAACCACCTTTCACTGCCAGGCTGTCGCGTGAAAACGATCCAGAATACCAGTCGATGGTTTGTTGTAAAGAGCTGAAATCACCCAAGTTGTATAAACCCGGGAGATCAAAATAACTAAGGAAATATGTGCTGATGCTTTGGCAATCACCAATCTTTGAGAAAGCATGGGGATCATTTCCCAATTCAATTCCATGCTGGTAGATTAAACGCGCGGTTTGACTGACACTGGGGATGACGGGTAAAGACATCCAATCATCGTGAGAAAGCGCTGTCGGCATAATTACTGGAATAGCTGTAGATCGGTTTGGAATGCTAGTTGAGACGACTGTTGGTGAGGGATTATTTATCTTACCCGGAGTCGTTGGTGTAGGATCGGTCAGGGTTTGGGTGGTAGAGCTCGAATCGTTGCTTGGAAGAGTGGGAGTTTCGATAATCGTTTGAAGTATCGATGTACTACCTTTTTGAGTGATTTGTATACTGGTGCATGCAGTCAACATTAATATGACTATCAATAAAGATATAAGGATGGGAGGCAATAATAAATTCCTATTTGCACGGGGCATAATAAATCAAGGATTGCTTACAGATAAGATTGCCTGTTCAAGCTTAATGGCTAAGGTTTGTGTCCCAGAAGGTGACATATGAATTGCGCTATTGGTGAACTCAGCCGG
>Ga0153916_10000042_pt1 | contig 70740 bp, 54 predicted proteins | sample Opewatmetagenome_FD_109642 | JGI IMG/M metagenome (GOLD analysis project Ga0153916, IMG submission 109642) | Freshwater wetland microbial communities from Ohio, USA - Open water 3 Core 3 Depth 4 metaG | ecosystem: Environmental > Aquatic > Freshwater > Wetlands | place: USA: Ohio, Lake Erie...
CGGACAATCCACATGCGCATAATGCCGACCCTGGATCTTCTTCCCATCCACCTCCCGATCCACCGTCTCGTACTCAATATGCGCCACCGCTATCGTAATCCCGCGCTCCCGCTCCTCCGGAGCGTTGTCGATACTGTCAAACGACCGGTACGCCACGTTCGGATTCTGCTTCGATAAATGCAACGTCAACGCCGCCGTCAACGTCGTCTTCCCATGATCCACATGACCGATCGTCCCCACATTAACATGCGGCTTCGTCCGCGCAAACTTAGCCTTCGCCATGATGACCTCCCTGTAAGAGTTACAGTGGTGGCAGGAAATTTAATAGGTGTCCGCAAGATGCGGTACTGGACCCGATTTGACGAGCTCACGACCGGGATCGAACCGGTGACCTCATCCTTACCAAGGATGCGCTCTACCGACTGAGCTACGCGAGCAGGGCTATGATCACCTGTTCCGGGTGAACCTCCGGAGCGGGAAACGGGATTCGAACCCGCGACCCTCAGCTTGGAAGGCTGATGCTCTAGCCAACTGAGCTACTCCCGCCTTCAATGCATCCGGAGCCGCTTTGAAATCTGGATTGCTGCTTCCGCAGGAATGACAGAATGGATAGTCCTGAATTTCTGCCTTAGCAGGAATGATAGAACAGCGGCACGGTGGAGGCGGATGGTTTCGAACCACCGTAGGCATACGCCAGCAGATTTACAGTCTGCCCCCTTTAGCCACTCGGGCACGCCTCCTATTGGCAACACACGTGAGTCGACATCCCCGATACGACGTGACAGCCAAACAAGAAAAACCCGCATCGCCTTTCCATCCCCCAGAACGTTGAGTACTGCCGTTATGACGACGGGGTTATCGTAAGACAAAACGCTCAATTCGGCGAGCTGGCGAAGGGATTTGAACCCCCGACCGGCTGATTACAAATCAGCTGCTCTACCGACTGAGCTACGCCAGCTTGACGCGGAGGCATCCGGGCAGAACACAGCTATGCTAAGTTTAATCAATGGCTTACATAGAGCAGTGCCAGGGGATATACCTCCCTTGGTGTGGCGCACAGCCAATATTAAGTTATAGATTATAAATATAAATATTTTCTATTCGGAAATCAAGCTTTTTTTCAACTATTTTGTAACTTCGCATAACGCCAAATAGTTCCATCCGGGCGGTCCTGTAGAATTATCCCCTGTTTTTCCAACATGTTTCGAATCCGATCCGCTTCCGCCCAGTCTTTTCTGCGGCGGGCTTCGTTGCGCTGATCGATCAGTCTATGGATTTCGCTGTCGATTTGGTCCTCCCTAAAGGACAGTATCCCGAAGGTTCGATCCAGTTTTTTCAGAACTTCAGTAATTCTCTGCCCTTCGGCGGCGGACACTTTCCCTTCCGAGAACCAGACATTCACGGTCTTCATCATGGTAAAGAGCGCACCCAGGGCGGGGGCGATGTTCAAGTCATCGTCCATATGCTCTTCGAAATCCGCCACAGTCTCTGCCAACAATTGGTCGAGGGGTTTCCCCACGTCTTTCCCTCTGACCTCCTGGAGATTTTTCACGAAATTGTCGAGGCGCTCCAGTGTCGCGGAGGCGGCATCCAGCGTGTCATCGCCGTACACCAGCTGTTGGCGATAATGCACCGCGATCAAGGCGTATCGGATGGCTCGCGGGGAATATCCCTTTTCCAGCAGATCAGGGATGACGGTGAAGTTGCCCAGAGACTTGCTCATTTTCCCCGATTCCAGCACCAGCCATCGGGAATGGAGCCAGAATCTTGCGAATGGTTTTCCGGTGGCGGCTTCGGATTGGGCGATCTCATTTTGATGATGGGGAAAGATATTGTCTTCGCCGCCGGTGTGGATGTCGAACGTCTCGCCCAGGTATTTCATGGACATGGCGCTGCATTCGATATGCCATCCCGGGCGTCCTTTCCCCAATTCGGTCTCCCAGTACACGTCGCCATCGTCGGGGGTCCACGCTTTCCAGAGTGCGAAATCTCGGGCGTCTTCTTTTTCGTACTCGTCCGAATCGACTCGGGCGCCGACTTTCAATGTGGAGGGATCCAGACCCGCCAGTTTTCCATAGCCGGGGAAGGACGAAATACGGTAGTAGATTGATCCATCCGCCAGGTATGTGTGCCCCTTTTCGATCAATTTCTTTATCAGAGCGACCATTTCGGGGATATGCTCGGTGGCGCGAGGATAGAATTCGGCTCGCTCAATGTTCAGACTGTCAAGGTCGCGAAAGAATCCGTCGATATACTCTTTCGTGAATTCGTTTAACGACACGCCTTCCTTCTGGCTGTTGCGGATCGTTTTGTCGTCCACATCGGTCAGGTTCAATACCTGCGTGACGCGGTATCCCTTGTATTCCAGATACCGCCGCAGCAGGTCCTCAAAGACATAGGTACGAAAATTTCCGATATGGGCATGATAGTACACGGTCGGTCCGCACGTGTACATCCGCACGTGTCCGGGTTCCAGAGGTTCGAATTCCTCCTTGCGCCGGGTCATGGTATTGTAGATGCGAAGAGCCATATCTTGTGTCCGAGATGTTATTCGATTTCTGTACTGTCAAGAGTTGCGGGCATGTGCCCACGGCGGGATCCCATACTGTCCGGGAAAGTCCCTCGAATCGTTCGATAGGCGTACAGTGCGCCAGATAAGATGACCATAATCGTACAGATCCAGAGCAGGACATCCATGCGGAACAGAAATAACCATTGTGGTCCGGTCGACCATTCCAGCGTGTACGAAAACAGCAACAGTGCCAGGAAAAAAGTCGTCCATTTGCCTATCGTCATGGACGTCGGCACGTGCTGGAATTTGAGCATGACGTAATACGCTCCTGCCAGGATCAGCAGGTCACGGGCGACAGTCAAACCCAGGAACCAAACCGGCAGAGGATGCGATCTGGTCGGAAGGGCAAGGAATATTCCGATACTCAGGATGCAGATTTTGTCGCAGATCGGATCCAGGATTCTGCCCCAACGCGAAAACTGATTCAGACGCCGAGCGGTGAAGCCATCCAGGAAATCGGTCAAAGCGGCAATTCCCATGAAGATTCCCGCCAGCACGTTCCCACCATCTCTGGCTCCCCAACTCAGGAATACGAAGATGGGGATCAGGAGAAAAACGCGCGAGATACTGAAGACGTTGGGGAAGGTCAAAAAACGACCCAGTGGTTCTCTGTGATCCTTCGACCGGTCGGAGATGAAGGAGCCTGCGTTCATGCGAACACCTTAACGACATCTATCCAGAGTTTAGGGTTCTTCACGAGTGCAGTTTTGAAAAGCGACACCAGGTCTCTGTCGGCGGACGGGAGTCTCATCATGGCATGGGCAGTCCGATTCAGCGAGGCGTCGCTCAGCTTGAACACCGCCTTCTTGATCCGATACAGTCTATGGTGGGACTTTCCCATTTCCTCATCCCATCGTCGGGGATATTCCACCAGCCCATCCACCGTGACATTTCCACGTTTGATAGCGACCGCCGCGACTTCTCCGGCGATTTTGCCTGCTTTCATCCCGGGCAGAATTCCCCCGCCGGTCAGAGGATTAACCTGACGGGCGGCATCTCCGACCAGCATCAAGCCCGGGGAAGTGATCTGCTTCAGGGTTGGCACGCAGGGCACTCCGCCAGCGACTTCGTTCAAAACGGTGTAACGCTCGAAATGGCGGTCGATGAAGCGCTGCAGGTACATCCGGGCGCAACCGGAAGCGCCGTTGTCACCGGAGATTCCCAATCCTACGTTCGCAATCTTTTCGCCCTTTGGGAAGACCCAGGCATAACCGCCGGGGCCAATGTCATTGCCGAAAAACATTTCGCAGCATTGGGCATCGATTTCTATATTCGCCAGAGTCATCTGGTAGCACGAGTCGATATCCACGGGACGGACGAAGGTGCGGATTCCTGCCATACGCCCGATTCGAGACTCCACACCGTCTGCACCGACCACCAGACGGGCTTCGATAGTCTGATTATTCCCTTGGCAGTTGACTCGCACCCCGCTGACCGCGCCGTCGGAAAAGACCAAGCCGTACACATAGGCGCGAGTATGGATTTCGGCGCCGGCTTCACCGGCTCGACGCGCCAATTCGACATCGAAAACGCGTCGGTCGAGGACGCAACCTAACTCATCAGTGCTGATGGGAACTTTCGTGCCATCAGGCGACACCATCACCAAACGGCTGATGCGCTGAGAGATCCACCGGTCCTCGATAGGCAGGAATTCCTTCAGACCTTCGACGCTGCTGCCTTCCCCACATCGCACCGGTATCCCGATTTCCCGATCCTTTTCCAGCAGCAGGACGGAAATACCGGCTTTGGCAGCGGTCCAGGCACAGACCGACCCCGCCGGTCCGGCGCCCACTACGACCATATCGTAACGCGGCTTCTTCACATCCGTCCTGCAGCAATTTCCAATCGGTTTCTCAGGCTGTCAGGCGGGGACGCCTCACAGCAAGGTGATCCGCTCTCCCGGAACGCCAATGCTTCCACCGGACATACGTGGACGCAATTCAAGCACAGCGTGCAGATTTCGTTGTCCACGGTCACACGGGATTCCGCCAGTTCAATACAATCCACCGGACAGACTGCGACACAGGTGCCGCAGAAATCGCAGCGATCCGGAACCACATATATCAGACCATTGCCAGGTTTCTTAGCCACCTGTACTCTCAACGTCAGACACCAAGCTTGGATACACCAGACCGAACCGCCCCCTATGATACCATCTCGCGAGCAAATAATAGATTCCCATGGCAATCACATACAGAGGGAAATACCAGCCCACCAGCAAGGAAAGAACGAAGATCGATCCTTTGATAGCGAGCAACACTGAGGCATGCTGCTTCCGAATGGTCGCCGCGACGAACAGTGCCAATGAGATGAGCGCCGCCCAGCCTATTACCCAGTCACGCAGCAGAAGTCCGAAAAGTACAGCGGCGAAAACTCCGACACAACCCAACCACAAGGTGGCGACCATCCCGTACTGCACCGGGAACGTCCGTTTCCCGACCAATCGGTCGCCTTCGATATCAGGAATCGCGGTCCACAGGGTGGTTGCCACGAAAGCAAACAGATAGGGGATTGCCGCGAGCAATACGACCCAACTCAACGTGCCTCCGGCTTCGGCACCGGCGAGAAACGCCAGGAGCCCGCCACCGGCAGACGCGGCAATTGCCCCGAAAGGATTGTCTTTCAAAGCGAAGGGGGAATAGTTGTACATCCCCCCGGTAATCATCACGGCTGCGACGATAATCGCCAGGAAAATCCACGACACCAACGCAGCCCCAACGACGGATACCACCAGGAGCACCGCGGCTTCCCACCAGGCGAATCGAACTGAGATGATTTCTTGGGTGAAGTAGGGCAGTTTTTGATTAATTCGATCAGTCCCGACGTCCCGCAACTGGTTGACTAAGTAAATGACGCCCATGGCAGCGCCCATGACTGCCATAGAAGTAATGACCTTCCACCAGACGATACCCAGACCCGGGCTGGCAGAGCGCACCCCAGCCAGAAACAAGGTCCAGCATGGAAAAAACAGGGTGGGCCTAAGCACGAAAACGGGGTCCAACCATTTCCAGCTCATGTCGAGGTCGGGATTGGGGGTTCGGGACGCTGGTCACTGTCGCCCGTTTGCGGTTCCAGAAAATCTTTGCCGTTGTTTTCCGTAATCGGAATCGAATATTCTCCAGTGTAGCAAGCCGTACAATAGCCGAAGTTCGCCTCGGGCATGGATTCAAGCAGCTTTTCCACCGACAGATATTGAAGGCTGTCAGCGTCCAGGAATTGTCGAATCTCCTCCACACTGTGCCACGCCGCGATGAGCTCTTTCCTGGTGGGGAAATCCATGCCGTAGAAGCACGGATAGCGGATAGGGGGGCAGGAAACTCGGACATGGACTTCCTTTGCCCCTGCCGATCGGATCATGTGGGTCAGTTTCTTCAACGTCGTGCCGCGGACGATCGAATCTTCCACCACAATCACCTTGCGCTTATTCAGCACACCGCCGACGGCGTTGAATTTGATCCTGACATTCAGGTCTCGCATCGCCTGGGAAGGGTGGATGAAGGTGCGCCCGATATAGTGGTTACGGATCAGACCGATCTCAAACGGGATGTTGGATCGGGCGGAATAACCCAGCGCCGCGGTGTTGGACGAGTCGGGCACCGAAATGACGATATCGCCATCGGCGGGGCATTCCTCAGCGAGGTTCTTGCCGATCTTGCGCCGGGTCTTGTCCACATAGTCTCCGAAGACTCTACTGTCAGGACGGGAGAAATACACGAACTCGAAGATGCATTGATGCAAGCTCGGATTCGGATCGAATTGCAAGGTATGGACTCCATTGCGGTCCACGTGGATCAATTCGCCCGGACCCACGTCTCGCTCGATACTGGCGCCAATCAGATCCAGAGCGCAGGATTCTGAGGTAATCACTACGGCGTCACCCAATCTCCCCATGATCAAAGGGCGGAAACCATGCGAATCGCGCACCGCCACGATTTCGTCCGGGGTCAGGAAGACCAGGGAGTAGGCACCACGAATCTTCCCGATAGCCTCCAATATCCGGTCGACCAACTTGGGTTTCCGGGATTTGGCAATCAGATGCACGATCACTTCGGTATCCGACGTCGTGGCGAAAATGGATCCTTCTCGTTCCAGGGCGACTCGCAACTCTCTGGTATTGGTCAAGTTGCCGTTGTGTGCAACCGCCAGAGGACCGTCCTTCGAATTCACCAGGATGGGTTGGACGTTGATCTCTTTGGTCGATCCCGTGGTGGAATACCGATTGTGACCTATAGCGATGTGTCCTTTCAGGGATTCCAGTACCTGTGGATCGGCGAACACGTCCGACACCAACCCTAAGCCCAAGTGCTTGTGGATCAGTTTGCCATCGGAGGAAACAATCCCGGAACTTTCCTGTCCTCGATGCTGCAAGGCATAGAGTCCCATGTAAGTCAGGGCAGCCGCCTGGGGATTGCCATAGATGGCAAACACTCCGCAATGATCGGCTGGGCGATCCGAGTTCACTCTGCAACCTATTATTTCTATTGGTCTGTGTAGCATTCCAACACTTTCCCTCGGTTAAGCGAAACATATAATATATGACATTTTTTCTCGCTTGTCAATCTTTTTTGTCAGATACCGCTCCCCACCCGCAACCGCTCCTCCATGACTTCGCATCCCCACAACCACGCCATCTCCTCCAGCCGCATCTCTATTCCGGTCTGGTGATCGCCCGACTTAATTCCGCCGCCAGACCGTCCACGTCGCTATTTTTTTCCGCTGGCCGACTTCTTCGAGCGTTCCCCAAATCGGGGCGCCACACTGAATGCAGACGATTCCCTTTTTTAACAACAGTCCGACTGCATCGGGATAGTCTCTTGCCAAGTCCTCAATTTCCATATCTTTGGTTATCATGAGCACATCACTTTTTGCCAGGGATTCGCGATCACCCGGGTACAATAGAAGCAAGAATCTTCAGAAATGCAAGCACAAATTTTGGAAAATTGAGTCGCCGTCATTATCGACAGGTTTACGGGCACAACCGAGAAATGACACACTGTGAACATATTGACGCAGCGCTAAAGAACCCGCGCGCGGTGCCGATATACTGACAAAGAGGCAGGGTGCATCCTAGGCTCGAGGAGCATTTCTGTCTCTGACTTCGATTTCCTGCAGATCCCTGGAATACACTTTGAACCAAAATCAAGGCGGTTTCTATGAAGCCATCCTTCAACTCTCTATTGCAAGACCTCATGCAGAATGAGAAATTCCAGCACTCGATGATCCAGCAGCTTGCGGATTTTGGCGACCGTTTGGTTCGAGACTTGCAAGGGGTCCCGGATGGGGGAATTGGCGAGCATTCCTTGGAAGACTTCGATTTTTGGTCTGAAGACATTGGTTTGGAAAGCAAGTCGCATTGCTGTTCACGGTTGCTTGAATCGATATCGGACGCCGTGATCCGGATAGACCGCAGCGGCACGATTCGCGGCGCAAATGCTGCTGCGGAGACCTTAATCGGCAAACCGCGGAAACAACTGAACGGGAAGTCTTTCCTTGATCTCGTACTGCCGGCAGACCGTAATCGGCTATTTGACTTATGGTCGGAGTCCTTGAGGGATCATCAACAGGTGTTTCACATCAAATTACAGACGGGTACCGGCACAAATTTGACCGTCACCGCCCGAGCCGTCCCGATCGTCAAGGGATCCGATTTCGAAGGCTCGCTCTTGATCATCAAAGGTCAGACACCGCTGAACCGCAAAGGCAGGAACAGGAAAGCCGCTCCTACGAAAGAGAATGACCGGACCGAACACAGCGAGCTCTTGCCATCAGACATTTCGTCCGAGAGAATCCGCAGGCTTCTCCACGAGATTAAAGAGATATTCTATATTGCTTCTGCGAATCGGGACATCATCTATGTCAACCCAGAAGTTGAGAATGTGTTGGGTTACGCGCCCGACGAGTTCCTGGCGATGAATATTGAGTCGAAGTTCACGGACATTGAGGACAGGAAGCGTTTTTCGAAGCTTCTGGAGTTGCACGGGTGGGTAAAGGATTTCCGGTTCTGTTTCGTGCATAAGAACGGGCAAATCTGCCATCTTTCGGAGACGGCGTCCGCGATGGTGGACAAGAATGAGCACATTACCGGATATTACGGAATAATGCGAGATCGAACCGCGGAACATCAAATTGAAAAAGCACTCAGGGATTCCGAGGAAAACTACCGTTTCCTGGTGGAGCAGTTTCCATACGCCCTGATTCTGCTTGACAATAAGGGTTACATCTTGCAGTCCAATCGCCGAGGGACGCAGTTTTTGAATGCCGAGAACCTGCAGACCCTCATGGGGCGTTCCGTTTTCGAGGTCTGTCCTCCGGACAATGCCAATCTGATACGCGAAGCCTTCGCGTCGGTGACATTGGGTCAATCAATCTCCAGCAACTGGCAATGGACGGATTCCACGGGAAACCTTCATTGGTGGACGATGACATTCAGTCCCATTTGTCACAATTCGGTCGTCGAGAAGGTCATCTGGATCTGCAAAGACATCGATCGCGAGAAGCGGATTGAGGACCAATTCCTGCTGAGTCAGAAGATGGAAACGGTGGCAACTTTGATTGGTGGCTTGGCACATGATTTTAATAATCAGCTCGGCGTGATCCTGGGAAATGCGTCTTTCATCAAGGATCAGCTCAATCCGGAGTCGGAATACTACGAGGAATTGGATGCGATAGAATCCACAGCATTGAAAGCGAGGATTATGATCAACCAACTCATGATGTTCACTCCGCACAGGCATTACCAATTCGAACCGACTTCGGTCAATGAGCTGGTGAATAACATGGTGGACTTCATTACCCACTCGTTTCCCAAGAACATCACCATCACGAAGGACATTCAAGCGAACCCAGACATAACGGTAGGGGATCCGAACAACCTATATCAAGCGTTACTCAACGTCTGTGTGAACGCCAGAGACGCTATGCCGGGAGGGGGACACATCACGGTAACAACCAAAAACGTCATCCAAGACTCAGCGGTCTTTGACCAGAGTTCCGATCGCTTTATTCAGATAGCCGTCAGCGATAACGGGGAGGGAATGGACGAAGAGACTTGCCGGCGAATTTGTGAACCGTTCTTCACAACCAAGCGCGATTTGGGCGGCTCGGGATTGGGGATGTCGGTTGCTTATTCCATTATCCAGCATCACGCTGGAATTCTATACGTGGATAGCAAAAGAGGACGAGGTACCAGCGTGGAGATTAGCTTGCCGCAAGCAGACCATTCGACGGAACCAGAAGACACGATTGACGGTGATTTTCTCCGCAACAGAACGGGCGGCGAGCCCGAGACAATACTCATCGTGGACGATGAGCCTCAAGTCCGTGCCATGATCCTCAGGATCTTCGAGAAGGAAGGCTTCAAAGTACATCTGGCGGAAAATGGAGTCGAGGCTCTGGACGTTCTGGAGCGGCACTCCGATGACATCGACCTGATCATATTAGACCTGACCATGCCGCAGATGAGCGGAAAAGAAACGCTGACACGGCTTCGCAAGCTATATCCTGACGTACCGGTTCTCCTATCCAGCGGGTACACCTTAAACCGCGATATCCAGGAATTGACGAAACAGCCACACACCTATTTCATTCATAAGCCGTACCGCCGATCCGCCATCCTGGAGACGGTGCGCCAGATCTTAGCCAAATCGGTCCGCTTCTCTTCGGAGTAGCACAGGGTCGTGCGGGCAAAAAGAATGCTTGACTTTCTGACTGGGGAATACTATATTCCTTATCGCTAAGCAGCCAGCACGGGATCGTCTCTGCCGGAGGCTCCACTGATTTCCCTTTCTGCCAAAACTCGCGCAGATACAAAGCGTAAGACGAAGCGACCATGACCCATGTTTAGACCTCGCCTCATTCCGACTGCACTGTGCATTGTCGTGATCCTGCCTTTATCGGTTGCCGCCGGATATGCGTCGGCAAACGCATATGTCGGATATTACGCGCCAGTGATCCAGCCTGACGCGCAAGCGGGAGTCGTCACCGGCGTCAGCAGCCGGATCAAGATCGTAGCCACGCTATATATTGAGCCATACTTCTTTCAGATACGGGAGACTGACCGGGACGTCACAAACGGCGGCGCGCGCATCCATCGCGGCACCACAATCACTTCGATTGGCGGCAACGCCATTGTCGGGACCTGGCTTACCGAATTGGCTCGTCCCTATGCGCTGGTCGGGATCGGATTGGTGCGGGTGAGACCGGGTGGAGGAGGGAATATATCCAATCGGTTCTGCTCTAATTGGGGCGCCGGAGTGGAATATTCTCTGTTGCCGACTCGCTTGTTCCTGGATCTCAGCGCCCGGTTGCTCCTGATTCACTGGGAGGGATCCATCGGTATGAAGAGCATCCTTATCATCGGAGGCTTGAGCTGGTACTTCAAACTCAATCGATAGAGTAGCGACAACTGAACGACACAAACGGCAGGTTCGAGAGCGCCTCGATCTTGCCGTTTTTTTAACAATCCGTCAGACGTGGCAATCTCTCTAATTTCCCTCAACCTTCTTGATGACCTCGACGATTTGCGACCAATTATCGACCGGAATCACCCGGTGATCCACATTCAAGGTGAAGTTATTCCAAGGTTGATGATACAGGATGACATTGGGTACGAATCGACTGGCTAACAGCGCCTCTTCCAGACTGTCCTCGATCAATACGTCCGTGCCGTCACGCTGTGTGAATTTGGTCAGATAGTCCCGGAAGTAGATGTCCGCGACCTGGAATCCATGCTGTCTGAGATTATCCGAGGTGCGCTGTCTGTGCTCAGCGGGGCGGCTGGTGACAAAGGTGATTCGGTGGTGTCCGATGGCTTTCATCCCCTCCCGGGCGCCAGGAATTACCGGAAGCGTTTGCGTGGCAAGCGTTTCATTGACCATGTCCCAGACTTCCTCGAAGGAAATGCCCAGAACCAGATGCAAATCGTGGGTCACGATGGACTGGTGGGTCAAGGATACGCCGAGCCGTTTTTTCACAATGGGGATGAAGCGATCGATGAAATCGAGGACCACGCCATCGACATCGACCGCGATATTCAAGGTCTTTTTCGGCATGTTGCCGACCTTCCGAGATTTTCTACCGAAGTCCGACCCTGCCAAAAAATCAAGCCGTCGCAGGACGGCTGACGTGGCAGGTGGTGCGCCCTCAAGGAATCGAACCTTGAACCTAGTGATTAAGAGTCACTTGCTCTGCCAATTGAGCTAAGGGCGCGAACAATCCCATTATGTTCCCCCCTGCTTCGCAGAGGGGAATTGAGGTGCCGCAGGGTGTCCTCACCCTGCGGGATTAGTAGCTGTCAGATAAGGACACCTGACAGCGCAGCAAGGGGGCTCAGATCTCGCCGTTGGGTTACGCAAGCCCGCCTCAGGCGGGCAAGGCTAACCCAACCTACATATTTTTGCGGTACAAGATATTGATTTTCGGGGGAAAAGTCAACAGTTTTCTGGCGTATCTTGCACCGAACTACCGCATGGATTTGGTGTCCTCGGACAAACCGGCAATCTGGCGGGCTTGTCCAAACAGAGTCTCTGCTTTCTGTATCTGGTTATCGTCCAGGGTGCGAACCTGGTAATAGTAGTTTTGCCCGTTGTACCAGACTCTGGCGATTTCGGCTTTGATATTGTTGGTCACGAAATCACGATCCCGGGCAAAGTCGGTGCGGATTGCTTCCTGAGCTTTGGATTCCACCAACTTCTGGAATGCGGCTTTTTCGGCGTCGCTGATGGAATACTTGGCGGCGAATTGGCTTCGCAAGGAGTCCACCGGGAATTTCACCCGAATCGACCCCTTGAACTCATAGTCAGTGCCCTTCACCATCTCTTGAAGCACCTCCCACGAGCGATCGTAGGTGGAACGGAAATCCATGAAATCCCGGTCACGGCGTACGGTCTGCGCCAACATAACGCCGTACTTCTTTGCCATGAGCCCCATGAAATCCTCGACCATGTCATTGGTGACCTGGAAGTTGGCGAGGAAAGTCGGAAAATCCTGACGCGGCGTAGGATTCTTGGCGATGTATTGGTTCGCATATTCCATGATCAGCCGTTGGTTCAGGATCTGCGTGGTCAAGCGGGTCAGAAATTGGGGATCGATCCAGACGTCGGGATTGATTCCGCCGCCCCCGAACACTTTTCGATGGGATAATGTGTAGTAAACGGGACGAGTCGTGTCGGTATCGCTGCTCTCCTCAAGATGCACGGCATCTTCCAGATATTGCGCGAGCCCTTTGTCATGCGGACGCTGGATCAAACGACCACTGGGGGTGTAATATCGAGCAGTGGTGATTCGAACCGCCGAACTGTCGGGGAGTCTGAGTTCTGTTTGCACATAACCTTTGCCAAACGAGGTTTGCCCAACGATCAGTCCGCGATCCAGGTCCTGAACTGCGCCCGCCACGATCTCTGACGCCGATGCGCTGCCATTGTTGATCAGAACGATCAGAGGATACATGGGATGAGTGGCGGCATCGGTGGAATAACGCTCATCGTTGGATCTGGGGATTCGTCCCCGGGTGTACACGATCATATTCCCGCCAGGGATGAATTTGTCTGCCACCGCCACCGCGGCATCCAGGTAACCTCCAGAGTTGTTTCGGAGATCCAGGATCAGGCGATCCATCCCCAGGGCTTCCAGTGAATCCAACGCGACTTCCAGCTCCTGACCGGTGGTGGCGGTGAAACGATTGATCAGGATATAGCCGGTATGACCATCCAATAAGAATGCGGTTTCGACCGAATAGATGGGAATCTCGGCACGTTCGATATCGAAGTACAGGGGATCTGACTCTCCCTCCCGTTGAATGGTCACGTTCACATGGGTTCCTTTGGGTCCACGCAACTTCTCCATCACCTCTTCGTTTGACATATCGTATGCCGATTGTCCCTCGATCTCTGAGATGACATCTCCGGCTCGGATGCCCAGGCGATCGGAAGGTGTTCCCGGAATGGGCGAGACCACCGTGATCCACTTATTCTGGATTACGAACGAAATACCGATCCCTTCGAATTTCCCGCGGAATTGTTCCGAGATACGTTCCTCGGCAGCGGCTGGGATGTAAGCGGAGTGAGGGTCCAGCGTTTTCAGCATTCCGTCGATCGCGCCGTCGATGAGCGCTGTCATGTCCACTTCTTCCACGTACATATCCCGGATGTTGTGCAGAATCTGATTGAACTTGCGGAGCTCATCCGTTACGTTTTGCCCTGATGCCCAGAGGTCATCGCCGTAGAAGATGAGAACTAACGCCAGCAACGAAATGTTGATTATTGCTATGATAGGCAAAGCTTTTTTCACCACTTGCTCCTTTGTCTTGCACTCAGGATATTGACCCATGCAGCTGAAGCTGCGTCCTCATCGGGGATCGTTCCACCCAATTTCTCGCGGACTGCCCGGCGCTATGCTGTTTCCAATGGCTTATCGTGCTCGCTCATGCGATACACATACTCCAGCACCCGAAGATAGGATTCGGAAATGACCTGTTGTCGACGCGCCATCATGGGTTCCATTGCGGAAACTGCTTTGTCGAAAGGCTGCCTCTCAAGGCGTCCGGCTCCACCCCATCGGAACGATGGGACAAAACGCGGCGGGAATCCCGCCCCGAAGAGGCTGCAACCCACCCCCACTATCGTCCCCGTATTCAGAACCGTCCCGATGGCAGTGGCACTGTGATCGCCGATGACCGAACCGATGAACAGATAGCCGCTGTCGAACAAGCGATCACCGACTTGCACCTTGACCTGACTATAATTATTCTTCAGATTACTGATCGTGGTTCCGGCGCCCAGATTGCACCAGGATCCCACGACCGAGTTTCCCAGGAATCCGTCGTGCTGCTTATTGGTGAAGTCGTGGATGATGGTGCTGTGGACCTCGCCTCCGACCTTGGACATCAATCCAAAGGAGACGTTCCCATAGATCCTGGCATGGGATCGGATCACGGAATTGTGACCGATGAATGCCGGTCCCTGGATCAGAGCGTGGGATTCGACGGTCACGTTTTTCCCCATTACGATGGGACCGGTGGTGCCATCGATGACGGCAAACGGAGCAATGGTAGTCCCGACACCCGCGGAAACCTGATCCCTGCCCCGCACTGCCGCCAACGGATCGATTTCGCCGAAGAAGTCAGGTGGATTCAATGCCCGCTGGGTATCCGCGATCAGAAGCGTGTCATTATGGCGTGTCAACTGCCAGGCATATTCGAGCACGCTGGAATGAGGCGTGTCCCCGCTATACTTTAACCCATCAAGTACTGCTGCCGTTCCCCCGCCTTGATACCAAGGGGACATCTCCTTGAGACGGAACTCCGCCGCCATCGGAATCCCATCGAGGACCAGGGCGTCCCCTGGATCAGGAAGATTCGACAACACCGACAAATCCAACAGCCGGGAGTTGATCAGGACACCATCGTCATTCGGCAATTCGTTGACAGGCAATCCAGGAAATCGTTCAGACACGTTTTCGGAAAGGTAGTCCCGCACCCAGACACTAATCTGAGCTTCCGGGAACATCATTCTGACTCGCTCCAATAACGTCCCCATCCCGCATCTCAGGTCCCACGCAGGCCGGGTCAAGGTCAGCGGATACAGACTTGAGACCCGGTCGTCTTCGAAGAGGACGATATGACGATATTCTTTTGCCATTTCCTAATCGCTATCAGCTTTCGGCTGGCAGACGAGGGCGTCTGCCAGCGGGCGTTTCGCCTACCGCCGTCACACGCCCTCGTGTGACGGTTTGCGGCAGACCGGACGTCTGCCCGCACGAGTCAGGAAACTACCAGTTCATTGCGCGCGCCAGCAAGCTGCGATCCATCACGACCGCATTATCAGGACACACCTCGCTGCAGCAATAGCATTGGATGCACTTGTCCTTGTCGATCACCGCCGACGCCCGATTCATGGAAATGCATCGTACCGGGCAGGTTTCCACGCACTTGCCGCACCTGGTGCAGGCATTAGCGTCAATCCGGGGTTGGATCCAGACCAGATTTGCCAGGAACCGGGACAGCGCTTCCGGAACCCGATTGACCACGTGAGTATCCGGCAGCCGAAAATTGCGGATCGGCAACTCCCCCCAATCCGACCCTTTCAATTCGATGCGGCTCAGATCGGCAACACCCAGACCGCGCTCGCCGGCGATTCGAGTAGTGTGGACTTGGCTGGGCGCCAGCCCCATAATGACTCCGGCGACCGCATCCAACGCAATGGCGTCCGTGGATGCCAGGATCACACCCACTTTTCGGAGTCTGCCGTTGCCGGGACCGTTGCCCTCCATCGCAATCACGCCGTCCATGATTGATAGTGTGGGTGGTCGGATTTCGAACACGTCGACTACCGCCCGCGAAAAGCCTTCCGGCTTTGGAAATTTGCGATGGAGGTCGGATTTCCGAAATCCGGGCAAGATGCCGAACATATTCTTGACGGCGCCGGTCAGCACCGTCAAATTGTGCGTCTTCAGCCTGGGCAGATTGACCAATCCGTCACAATTTAATACCGGCTGGGCTGCGAAGTACTCGCGCTCTCTGACTATCGTCTTGACTGCCGTTTGACCTTCGAAGGAAACCAGCTCCGCGTGATACTTGCCCGCAATCTCTTTATAACCAGTAACTTCCCAATGTCGTTGCACGCCACGATGCGCATTGGACGGACTGTCGCCGATATTGATCCCGGCGCCGAAGTCCGCCAGCCGCCGCACGACTGAATCCACCACGGTTGGATGAGTGGTTACGCCGGCCTCCGGCGGTCGGTCGGACAGCATGTTCGGCTTCACCAGCCAAGGCTGACCGGTTGATACGAATCTTCCCCATCCGCCTAGTCCGGAAATAGCCTTGTCCACCGCGTCCGATACGGTCGGCTGCTGGTATTCCGGGCACGAGACCGCCACGACCACCGATCTCTGGTCCGTCGCAGTCATCGGCATTAGATCACGTCCCGCACAAAGTGTTTTCCGGGAAGCTGGCGAATGATCCCGCGCAGTTCCAACATCAAGAGCTTCCCAAGCAATTCGTGGGTCGGTGTGTCAAGCTTGCGCGCCAACTCATCGATGTGGATCGGCTCTAATGATAATTGCTCCCAGATTTTTTTGTCTTCCGCCGTCAAGTTTGGAGCCGGCGCCGTCCCCGATTTCTTCGATGAGGCGTGCCACCCCAGGATCTTCAGGATATCCTCCGCCGATTCCACCAATGCGGCGCTGCCTTGCTTGATCAGGCGGTTGGTGCCCTTACTCTTGTGACTGGTAATGACGCCCGGAACCGCGAAGACTTCGCGGTTTTGATCCAGGGCATGAGCGGCGGTCAACAATGCTCCTGATTTTAACGGAGCCTCGACGATCAATGTTCCACGAGCCATTCCGCTGATGATCCGATTTCTTCGAGGGAAATTTTCCCGTCCTGGTTTCGTGCCGGGCGGAAATTCGGAAAGGACCGCACCGTTTTCGATGATTTGTGCCATCAATTTGTCATGGGATGGCGGATAGATTACATCGATTCCGGAACCAAGCACGGCGACAGTTCGTCCTTTCGCCTTCAACGCTGCCTGGTGGGCTTCCCCATCGATCCCCAGCGCCATGCCCGAAACGATGGTCACGCCCATCCCAGCCAAACCGCCCGCAATCTCTTTGGTCACAGCCTTGCCGTAAGCTGAAGGGGCGCGAGTTCCCACCACCGCCACTGCGGTGTCATCCTGGGGTCGAAGCTCTCCGCGAACGAATAAGTACAGTGGCGGATCGAAAATATTCTTCAGGAGCGCTGGATATCCCGTATCCCAGAGAGTCAAGAATTTGGCGCCGACGCTTTCGGCGGTATGCAGGTGCGCTCGCGCCAATTCGGCATCAGGGGGCGACTGGATAGCCACAGCCGTGCGCTCGTCGATGCCTTCGACTTTCGACAATTGGCTGGTGGTCGCCGCCAGCACCAAATCAGGGTCGCCGAAATGGTCAATCAAGATTTTCAGCCGACGCAGCCCCACACCGGGGACTGAGGCTAATGTCAATAAGGATACTGGATCCACAAAATACCTGTTAGTCTGCCTTTAGAAGCGGCACCAGTCGTTCCCACATAAGGGTTTTCAGTTCCGGAATTCCGTCGCCCGTGACGGAGGAAATTGCCAGGTCAAAACCGTCGGGCAGCGATTCTATCCCTTGCGGCTTCAAATCCACTTTCGTGAGAATTGCAACAATTGGTCGATTCAGGAGCTTGGGATTGAATAGCCGCAACTCTTCCAGTAGAGAGTTATACTCCTTGGCTGGATCGGGCAGCGAGCAATCCACCAGCACCACAAGCACTCGGGTGCGCTCGATATGCTTCAGGAAATCGTGCCCCAGCCCTTTCCCGTGGTGAGCTCCTTCGATCAGCCCTGGAATATCCGCAATCACCGCAGAATTCCACCGCCCAAATCTCATCAATCCCAGATTCGGGGTCAATGTCGTGAATGGGTAGTCGGCGATTTTGGGTCGGGCGTCGGTCAACACGGACAGCAAGGTGGATTTTCCGGCGTTGGGCGCACCTACCAAGCCGATATCTGCGATGAGTTTCAATTCCAGGCGAACGGTCAGTTCCTCGCCGGGTTCGCCTTTTTCCCATTTCCGCGGAGCGCGAATGGTGGACGTAGCGAATCGGGCGTTTCCACGACCCCGCCTGCCGCCTTTCGCCACGATCAATTCCTGATCCGCAGACACCAGATCTCCGAGCAATTCTCCGGTGTCCTCCCGATATAACATCGTTCCGGGGGGCAGATAGATCACGAGGGAATCCCCGTCTCGCCCGGTGCGGTTCCTGCCTTCGCCGGGCATGCCATTTTTCGCCTTGTATTCGTGCTTATACCGAAAATCGAGCAGGGTTCTTAGCGCAGGATTCACTTTCAGGATTACGTCGCCGCCCCGACCCCCATCGCCTCCGTCGGGTCCGCCTTTGGGAACATACTTCTCCCGCCGGAAACTCATGGCGCCGTTCCCTCCCTTACCGGCGCGCACATGGATCGAAGCGGAATCGACGAACATGAGGTACCTTGTAGGCAGGCGGGAATGCCCGACCCCCGATACTGAAACACAAGAGCCAGGCGCAAACATACCTGGCTCTTGAGCTGAATTCAATTCATCTCACGCCGCTCGAAGGAGCTCAATCCGCCTGTGGCGGATCAACATGCCGAGCCCCTGCGATCGAACAGTCGATGGTCGCGTTACTTCAACAGCACCATCTTGCGAGTTTCGGTCTGAGTCGATGTGCTCAGTTTGTAGAAGTACACACCCGATGCAAGATCGGTGGCATTAAACGGCACGCTGTAACTACCCGCGACCAACGTCCCGCTCACCAATGTAGCCACTTCCTGACCGGTGATATTGTACACCTTCAGGGACACCTTGTCGGTGCTGGTCAGGTCAAAGCGAATATTGGTGGTCGGGTTGAACGGGTTGGGGTAGTTCTGCGACAGACTGAAGCTGGACGGCAGTTGTCCACCCTGCGCCTCGGGTACATTCACATAGGGTCCAGGCAATCCTGTGCCGTCCACGTGCATCGGATGCTCATGGATCATCGGAGAATGCGCGATGTCGCTGACACTAACCTCGTGATAGTACACGGGGCTGTTGGTCCAGGCTCCTTCGCTCTGCGGGATTCCGCCGGCATCGGTGTCCTCCACGTACAGGATATGCAGGGCGCCATCTTCTACGGTCTCATTGACGGTGATATCGCGTTCGCTGAAGCAATGACCCGGTTCGGCACCGGGAGCATGGGTATCACTGACGTTGGTCGCCTGCGCCCAGTGCTCGCCGTTGTCATCGGACCATGTCACCATGACTTCACCCTGGAGCCAGCCACCTGAGGACACATCGTTCGTGTCGTACTTCTGGTACGTACAATAAAGATTACGGGTGGCGGTGTCGATCGCAAGATTGGGTCGTTGCACAATGCGTTGCCAGGCGCCGCAATTGATACCGAAGTCATACCACTCGTTGACGATCAAGCCGTAGTTTTGGGTCGCCTCATTCCAGTGCCAAATCAGCGCGTTGCTGACGGAAATCAAGCCTTCGTAGGCATAGTATGCCGGAGTGGTAAAAGCGGCATGAACGTTGTCATCTTCGTCGAACAACAGCGAGATGTCGTTGTACACCCTCAGAGTGTCCCGGTCTGCAGCCAGAGAATCGGGCAGTAAGCTTGGATCAGGCGGGATAAAATTCGTAACGTTGAAATTCGGATGTGTGAAATCCCACGTGACACCATCTTCCGAGATGAACAAGTACACGTCATTGTTGTACTGAGTGGTGTCGATTTCCACCGGTGGATAGTACCGGATTTTCGTGTACGCTAATGCCACACGGTCGGAGTGACGGCTGGCAGTTATGTCGGCAGTGATATTCTCCGTCCACTCGATCAACTGCTGAGGCTGGTAAGTGATGTTGAAACCAATTGGATCGAATGTGCCACGGCAGTAGTACACGCGTTGCGGATCACCCGCCACGCCCGATGCTGGATTTTCGGTCCCGACGATATGGAGCCGTCCCTGAATATCCACTGCAATTTTGGGCCAGATGACTTCCAATGCGTCGGGAGCATATACGTACGGCAGTTCCCAGAATTGGAAGGCGCCGGTGCCCGGGAAAAAGTCCGCTGCCACCGCCGAATGATTGTCCTGAAGCGGGCTGGATGGCGTGAGCACGTGAAAGCACGGGAACGGGTACCCGTCGGCGTTCACACCCAGAGACGTGTAGCCGCCTTTAGTGGCGTTTTCCACGTTCGTGCCGATCTGTGGCCATACCCAGCCTGTCGCCGGATCCAACATGTTGTAGAAAATGTGACGAGGTTCTGTTAGGCCTGGTCCGTATCCTCTCATCCACGCCACGTGGATTTTTCCGCTGGCATCGTACCGAATCATACGACCCGCGGTTCCATTGTGCTGGTAGTCGTACCAGGTGTAACCCACCGTGTCGATCTCACCAAGGTAGTCTGTGCTGGGAGGCGACCACGGCGCGGTTCTCTCAACTGTTGTCGGTGCAACCTCCAGCGTCTCGTTCCCGGAAATCACCGGCAGATTCTGAATGGGAACTTTGTCCGGCATTTTGCCGCTGGCGAAAGCCAGTGAGGCGCATAAAGAGACCGCAAGGACAAACACTACTAAGTATTTCATCTGATGATCCTCCTGCCCTCCTCTTGGGCGGTTTTTCGGGGTTTCCTGCAAGAATACCCCTTCATTCCACTGCTTTATCTGCGCACCGATTGTTAGGCGTCGTTTTAGTAAATTATATATTTTTTCAGAAAGAGTCAAGCACTTTTTTTGCATATATCCGTTTGCAGGGTGAGGTGCCCTGCATGATGGTGAGAACCGCTCATATTAATATTGTATACGCCATCAAAATCTTACGCCGGGAAAAAACCCAGATACCAATTCAACATGGACGAACCCCACAGCGCAGTCACGATGCAACCCGCTGCCAAAAATGGTCCGAAGGGGATCGGGTCATGACCTTTTTTCCCCCAGCCTATCATTAGCGTAATCCCCACCACACTGGCAATCGCGGCGCCGATGAAAAACAACAGAAGGATCTGGGGCCATCCGACGTATACCCCCATCATCGCAGTCAGTTTGATGTCGCCTCCGCCCATGGATTCTCTCCCAAATAGCCATTTCCCTCCATACGCCACAAGCAAAAGCGCACCACCGCCTACCACCATTCCCAGCAGCGATTTCCATAGGGGAAGCACGCGGAAAACCGCTTCGTAGGCTATGCCAAAGATCCATAGAGGAAAGACGATGCGGTTTGGAAGCAGATAGTGTTCCAGGTCGATCAAGGACAGCGCGAGCAAACCCAGCCATAACACCGCATAGAACGGGAGAATCGCACCCAGACCATATCGGACACAGGCAAGCAATAAGAATCCCGCGGCTGACAACTCCACCAGGGGATACCTGATCGAGATCGGAGCACGGCAATCCCGGCAGTGTCCCCGCAATATCAGCCAACTGATAACCGGAATATTGTCCCACGGTCGGATAGGATGCTGACAGGCTGGGCAATGGGACGAAGGTTTGACGATGGATTCCCCCCGAGGGACTCGATACACGACGACGTTGATGAAACTACCGAGAGCCAATCCGAACAAGATACAAGCCGGATAGAGAATGGCATGGTACATAGAATCCGTTGTTCAGGCTCCTTGCGGTGGTTCCGTCAGATACTCAGGCTGCCGGAAGCCCGAGGCACCCGTCGTTCGTCACAGACCAGCCCGCATCTTCATACCGAGGTAGAAAATCGGGAGATAGATCGTGATTACGATGGATCCGATGACCACGCCGATGATAATGATCAGCAAGGGCTCAATCAATGACGTCAGTCGGTCCACGATGGCATCGACTTGTTTCTCGTAGAAATACGCGGCTTTGTCGAGCAGCTTGTCCATTTCACCGGTTTCTTCTCCGGTGGCAATCAACTGCACCAGGGTTGCAGGAAACACCATGGATTTCTTGAGGGCGACGGAGATGGAGAACCCATCCTTCACCATCACCTTGGCACTTTTCAGTCCGCGCTGAATGACGCGATTCGGGACGACTTTGTAGACATGGTCGATGGATTCCAGGACCGGAACGCCGGAACCGATCAGGATTCCGAATGTCTTGGCGAACTTGTTCATCAGGGAATTCATGATCAAGTTGCCGAAGACGGGGAACCGAAGTTTCAGAGTGTCGAAAATATAGCCGCCGCGCCGAGTCATCGAAACGAACCATAGCACGCCAATGGTCGCTATGAGAATCAGCATTGCCACAAAGAAATTGGAGCTGATCTGATGGCTGATATAGACCAGCATGCGGGTAGGACCGGGCAATTTGGCGCCAAACTTGTTGTACACATCCTGGAACATGGGAATGATCTTCACCATGAGGACGATCAGCGCCAGGATCAGGAAACAGAGGGCGAAAATCGGGTACGACAGCGCCGAAATCACCTTTCTCCTGGTCTCGGCGGTGGCTTCCAGATAATCGGATAATTGTTCGAGGATCACATGCAACGATCCCGAAATTTCGCCAGCATGCACCAATGCCACGTACAAGTTACTGAACACACCGGGATGCTGCGCCAGCGAATCGGACAGACTCATCCCTTTCTTGAGATCAGTATTGACTCTGGCAAGCACTCTTCGAAATCGGACGCCTTTTTCCTCCGCCAATAGATTTGACAGGGATTTTTCCAGGGTCAAACCTGCCGAGAACATTGTGGATAGCTGGCGAGTGAAGAACACAAGGGTTTTCAGGGAGACGGCGGTCCGCCAGCGGTGGACTGTCAGAGCGACTTGTTCCGCAATCGTAGGTTCGCTGGCAAGTTCGGCCCTCATCTCTTTGACCGATATGACAGTGCCCTTCTTACGCAAGGATTCGACCGCCGCCTCTACGTTGACGGCGCGGATCATGTCTTCGATGCGGCGTCCATCTTGATCTTTAAGGACATAAGCGAATGTTGGCATGTGAAAAATCCTCTATGGTTGCCTACGGGAAAGCCGTCAGGATCGCTGCGATCCTGACCTACTGGCTCGCGAGGTCTTATGTGTTCCGGCTGTCAACCGCGGGTGCCTGACAGCGCAAAGACGAGATGACTTCCCTTCGCTCGCAATAACGAGTATTCCACCCCCGCTATTGTTCCCCCCGCGCGGCAAGGGGCTAGCGATTTAGAAATCCTGGACGGTGATTCTCTGGACTTCGTGAGCGGAGGTGATTCCGTTGAAGATTTTTTGGAGCCCGGACTCCCGCAATGTGGTCATTCCGAGCTCGATGGCTTTCTCACGGATATCTTCCAGATTGGCGCTGTCGAAAATCAAGCGACGAATGGCTTGGCGGATTTCCAAGATTTCGAAGATACCGGTCCGCCCGTAGTAACCGGTCCCCCGGCAATGTACGCACCCGCGACCTCGGCTCAGTTGACGATCCTTGTACTGCTCGTACGGGAGTCCTAATAACTCAAGTTCTTCCGGCGTCGGCAGGTACGTTTCCCGACAATTCTGACAGATTTTTCGGACCAGGCGCTGCGCCATCACGAGATTCAGACAAGAACCCACCAAGAAGGCGGGCACGCCGATGTCCAGCAGACGAGTGATGGTGGAAGCCGCATCGTTGGCGTGGAGAGTGGTGAAGACCAGGTGACCGGTCAAGGCGAATTTGACTGCGATATCGGCGGTTTCTTCGTCACGGATCTCTCCGATCAGCATCTTGTCCGGGTCCTGCCGGAGGATGTGACGAAGGGCGTTGGCGAACGTCAATCCAATCTTGGGTTTGACTTGTACCTGGTTGATTCCCGCCAGATGGTACTCCACCGGGTCTTCCACGGTAGTAATGTTATCTTCAGTGGATTTGATTTCCTTCAGAGATGCATACAGCGTGGTCGATTTCCCGGAACCGGTTGGACCGGAAATGATGACCATGCCGTAAGGTTGATAGATGGAACGGCGGAAGATCTTCAAGTGTTCCGCTTCAAATCCCAGGTTGGGCAAGCTGAAGGAAAAAGCGCTCTTGTCCAGCAGACGCAGCACGATCTTCTCACCATTCACGGTAGGGAGAATGGACACACGAACGTCCACCTCCTTGTCGGGACTGATAATCGTGAACCGCCCGTCCTGGGGCAGCCGCTTTTCGGCGATGTTCAGCTTCGAGATGATCTTCAACCTGGAGATGATGCCGGGGTGCGACGACCTTGGAGGAGTCATCATTTCCTGCAGAACTCCGTCGATACGATACCGCACCGACGTGATATTTTCCTGCACTTCGATGTGGATGTCGGTGGCTCTTTCCTTCAGGGCGTCGGCGATAATCATGTTGACCAGTTTGACCACGGGAGCGTCGTCCAGTTCGGCGCTGGCTTTGGTCATGTCCACCAAGCCTTCTTCCTCGGTATCCGATTCCGCAAAGAATTGGAGGTCACCGATGACTTCGTCCGTTTCTTTGGACTTGCGAATCCGGACATACAGCTCCTCGATGGCGCCGCGAATACCGCTGGGAGTTGCGAGATGAGGCTCCACGTTCATCTTGCTGAGCTTCTGGAGGTTGTCCATGATCACCAGATTATCCGGATCGGTCATGGCGACATGCAACGTACTGTCCTCGGCGTGGATGGAGACTACCATGTGCTCACGGGCAAAGGGCTCCGGGATAATCTTGACGATACTCTCCTTCGCCCCCAGCAGAGTGTCGTTGTCGGTGAAAGGCAGCCCCCATTGCTTCGCCAAAGCTCGATAGATGTCCTCTTCGACCAAGACGCCTTGGGACACCAGGATTTCACCCAGCGGTTTCTTGTCGAACTTCTGTTGGTGCAGGGCGTCTTGAAGTTGTTTCTCGGTTACCAGACTTTCTTCGAGCAGTATTTTCCCGAGTTTGTCGCTTTTCAGTACATTGTCCATCATGGTAACAAACCTACTTCCACAATCGTTTCATCGTAATTCCCAGGAACCGGGAATGGAGTCCGGAACCAGCCACTGTCACTCGGACGCAGGGATATTCCCTACGTCCGAGTGTGATGGCAAAATCTGGAGCGGTCAGGATGGTTTCTGATGGGACCGGATGGTGGAGACGTCCGCCCATGCGATTTCGCGGGCTGGAAGCCCGTGGCGCATCCAGATCAGTCGCCTACGAAGCGCTGGAACAGCACTTGTTGTCCGTCCACCACGCATTCGGTATAGCCATATACCGAGCAATAGACGGTTCCAGTCACCTCCGGGGTGATCGGATCCAGGAAGGTGAATTCCAAATACGCTCTGAGCCACAGCTTGGCTTCGCCACAGGGATCCGGCGGATGTCCGGTCAAACGTTCGTCCACCTGCTGCCCTTCCTCAGCTGAGGTATAGAATTGTCCTTTGGTGGTGAAGAAGAAAACGCGAGCATTATTCACGCAGGTCCCGTGACCGTCCAACACTACCGCACGGCATTCGATCTCGGTTGGGTCACCCAGTTGAGTAAAGTGCCAGGCTGCAGGTTGGATGTACAACGACACCTGACATTCCTGCAATGGCAGTTGGAACGCCAGGCTGCCGGTGACGAATTGCTCGCCCAATACAGCGGCTTCCGCGGTCACGGTGACCGTCTCAAACGTAGCGGAGCCTGGGTACTGCAACAATGTGTAGGCGTTGCCCGGTATCGGTCCTCCACTGATTGACGGCGAATTGCCGGTAACTGCATTCGGCGTGATACTGGCGGTATCAGGGACGACGGTGAAGAACACCGCGACCCCGTCGTCGACCGGATTGGCGTACATGTCCGCCAAAGCAGCATGCACATCGATTGCCCAGCTTCCGGCGCCGCCGTCCTCGCCGACTCTATTGTAGCCGACGATGACGGTATTGGGCGGACCTGAGCCGACCACGATTCCCGATCTGCGGGCAAAGATTTCCGTGGCGTGCGTGGAATCCGTCCAGGTCAAAGCTTTGATCAAGACGGGTCCCGACAATACGCCGGAGTTCAAGGTCGCGATACCGGCGCCGTTAATCGTGAAGACGGTGTCAACGATCCCGTGGTTGTTGATGTTGATGCCGCCGCCGGGAGCTCCGTTGTTCTCAATACTGAAAACCACGGGCCAGCCGTCCTGGATATAGTTCCCCATGGCATCTCTGACCGTGGCGGTCAGCAACGCTTGCTCGGGTCCACCGACGCCCGCGACCTGGATGAAGCTGACGTCGGAGGTCAGGGTGATATTGCTGGGACCGCCGGCGATAAACTCACAAGTGGTAGAATCGGCGTACCCCTGGTTAGTGGCATTGACCAAGGCTAAGCCGGCAGTATTTCCCGGGCTCAGTGCGGCGTGCGCAATCCCGTTAAACGTTTGCCCGTAGGGAGTTATGATCCCCAACGAGGTCGAAAACGCCACCTGGAGTCCGTCCTCGCAATAGTTCCCAAGGGAATCTGTGACTTCCACGGAGACCAAGGCGGTCTGTGTGCTATTGGTGTACAAGAACAGGGGATCGATGGTGATGTCCAAATGCCGAACCGGTCCTGCCGCCATAGTGACCATCACCTCGTTGGATACCACTCCACTGGCGGTGGCGGTCAAATGGGTAATGCCCGAGGCGGCAGGGGCATGGAAGTACACGCTGGCTTGTCCTGCCGTACCAAGGACACCGACGTTGGATGGGGTGAAGGTTCCGCCGCTGTCGCTATTGAAAATTACCTGAGTCCCCGATGGCGCGAAACTGCCATTCAACTGGAACACCGTTGCCGTCACTGCCGAGGAATCCACACCTGCCGTTAAGGTGCTCGGATTCACACTCAAAGTGATATGATCGATCGGCTGCTGCTCGAGGATCATGATGTAGATGGTGTCCGAGATGCCAAACCGCCGATACTGGGCGATAACCATTGCCGAATCGGGTTCGGTCGCGATACCGATGTCGGTAAAGATGGATCTGGCAATACCCAGTGAATCGGTAACGACGGGCGACGCGATCGCGCCAGCGGTGGAGGTGAAGATCACCGTATCAGCTCGAATCACTTGATTGTCGGCATCTTTCAATAATGCGCTAACATTGGCGAAGGTGACGCCCATGTCCGCGTAGATGACGTAAAGATCCGACTGCAGTTGGATGACGCCGGTGGTTGCCGCCGTCTGGTTCACCGTGATCGTCGTGGTATCGGAAACAGCTCCGACCCGGGCGATGATCTGGGCGATCCCGTAGTCACCTGCTGTGTAGAAATTGGTCTGCACTCTCCCGGTGAAGTCAGTACGACCATAATTCTCGATGATCCCGATGGGACTTTCCAGAGATGGCTTGACGTACGCAACTCCATTGCCCAGGTCATCGCGGACCCACACGGTCAGTGTCGCCGACGCAGAGCTGCCGGGCGCGACATTCACGATATCCGGCGCGATCTGAAGGGTGACCTGCGCAATGTTGACCCGCTGCACGCTAATGCTCATCTGCGCCGTGATGCCTGCCAGCCGGGCGTGAATGACGTTAGTTCCCACATTGTCGTTCACCCGAAATGTGGTATTGACCTGACCGCCGAAGTCGGTGGTATCGGCTTCACTCAACGCGGTGAGGACACCGACGTTGTTGTCCAACCATAATTCCACCGTTTGTCCGGGCACTCCATTGCCGCCTGCATCCGTCACCGTGACCGTGATGGTCGTGCTGTCGGTAACACCGGCGGGTGTCGCCAGGACGGTATCAGCAGAACTGATGGTCAAATTCGCGACCTGCCCGCTGACTCCGCCTCCGGCACCCGTGATGTGCCGCTCGCAACCCCACATGGCCAGCAGAAGGCAAAGCAGCCCAAGACTTAGAAAAACTAATGCCTTTCTCATGACCGCCTCCTTTAGGGTAACTTGTGTCATTTAGGTCCTCTATTGTTGCGACCAGTTGTATTGTTGACTGAGAAATGGTCTGCTGAAACGATGTCTTCTTGTGACGATCGCCGCGGAAATCACGAGCGATTCTCACGAATCGTCATTTATTGATATTTTGAATGACCAAGACCAAGGTTGCTACCTGGGTTAAGACCGCGACTGTCTCGATGAGATATCTCCAAGTTGTCTCGCTTTCGTGAACCGTCTTTTCCGGAATGAAGATCGTGTCGCCTTCGCGGATGTCGATACCACCGGTGGCTTTTGTCCAGGAATCGGATTGCCCGCTTATAACTCTGACCTGGGCACGGTCTGCCCGGGCGGCATATCCTCCCGCGCGGGAAATATAATCCCGATAGGTCAATCCCGGCTCCCAATGGACGTATCCTGGGTATAGCACCTGACCCAGAACTCGCACGGAAGGAACTCGTTCTGGGATTCGAATCACGTCGCCGTCCACCAGAAGGATGTCCTGCTTCATATCTTGATCGACAAAGAGCGCGTTGAAATCCACCACCGCCAGATCCTGATCCAGCCGCAAACTGAATTTGCGATATTCCCTCTCCATCGGATCCAGGACCTGATTGATCGGCAGGGTCAGCCGGGCAAGCTCCGGATCCCATTGTCTTTCCGGCAAAGATCGAATCACCCTGGATTGGTCGAGATCGACGTCCGGCAATAGTCCTCCGGCTTCTGCGATCACCTGGGACAGGGTAGTTCGACCGGGGACGATGGGATAGGTTCCCGGATAGCGAACCTGACCTTGCACGTCCACTTGAAAGAGCTCCCGCCACTTCGCTTTCCACGGGACAAACAACCGATCCCCCGGTTGAAGGCTCTGGTCCGACGTCCCCCCCGGCGTCATCATCGCGCCGGTCAGATCGACCGAGGACTCCGCCCAGGTGCTGTCATCGGAAGAGAATCTTGCGATCGTTGCCCTGGACGTGTCGCATGCGGCTGACAACCCTCCGCCCAACTGCACTGCGGTTGACAATCTGTCGGTGGGAAGATAATCATACACGCCCGGAGTTCGGAAAGCGCCAAACACGCCAATCTTGCTGCCCACGGGCACTGCAAACGGAACCTCGACTTGATCTCCGTCCTGAAGATAGGGATTAGCTTGCCTATTGCCCGTCCGCATGAAAAGTACCAGGTCGGCGGAGACGGTCCTGCCTTCAGCCCGTCTGATCTGGATCAGCCGGGGGGCTGCTATCAGGATCGTGGTCGTGTCATGGCTGGATTTGGGACCGTACAGGAATCCGCCCGCTTCCCGGACTGCGGCGTCGGCACGTTCGCCGGCATGGATCTGTACCGTGCCGGGCGACCTGACGGCGCCGCCAATCGCGACCAGAAAGGTCCGCACCTGTACCAGGCTGACCGTTATTTTCTTGGCTCGGTACGGTTCTCGAACCATGTCAATGATCATAGTGGTGGCGTCGGCTAAGCTAATTCCCGCCACCTTCAAAAAACCCACGGTTGGGATGACCACCGCACCATCTGGATTGACGGCAATTTCGAATTGAGTTTCCAAATCGCCCCAGATGACGACGGCTAACACATCGCCCGGTCCCAACAAGTAGGACTCAGGATCCACGGCACCTTCAAGAGCTGAGAGCTGCCCCACTTCCCGTGCGGGCAACTCCTTTCCCAGCAGATTCTGGATTTGCGAAGAGTATTGACCAGTTTCGGAAGGTCTGGTCGTTTGACTCCACGTGGCAAGGGTTCCGCAGCAAAGCAACCAACAAAGAACTACCGGCGCGGGACATCCCCGCCCCTGACGGGCTAACTGGATGATCCTGAGGTACGATGTCAATGTACGAGTTAGGTGATGAATGACGATCCGATCGCGATTATCTCGGCGAAAGCAAAGTTATTTGATGAAACGCTTTTCCGTCTCTTGAATGGTCTCGGGTTTCTCGAACGTATATGCCTGCCCCGTAAGAATATGCGGAGTGACCTGGATGATCAAATCCGTCTTCTTGGTGGTTTCCGTGCGATGACGGAACAATCCTCCGATGTAGGGGATATCACCCAAGAACGGGACTTTGTGCTGGGTGACCTTGCGGTCAACGCCCAGTAATCCTGCTATCAGGATCGATTCACCGTTCTTCACCCTGATGGTGGTCGTTGACGTACGACGGATCACCCATGGGATATTTTGATCCGGACCGATCAGCTGGAAGACTGACGATACTTCCGGTGTGATAATGGTGGTAATATACCCGTCTGAATTGACTTTAGGGAGAATGTTCAACTTAATCCCAACTTCTTCCCGGTACACCTGCACCTGACCACCTACTCCACCGGACGACAGAATGTACGGAATGACGTCGATGACTTCCAGACTGGCTTGCCGGTTGTTCATGGTGGCAACCTGCGAATTCGCCAGTACTTCCGCCTTGTTGTTCTTCAACAGCCAATCCAAGGTCACATCAAAGGCGGTGACTTGACGACTGAAATCGCCCACTCCGCGTAGTCCATCAATTCGCTGCAGCCTCAGATTGTCCGGCAGTTGTCCTTGTCGGAAGTCCGATTCCGGCGCGCCAAACGACCGTGTTCCATCCGCGTTGGTGATGTCTTCGACCAAAATAGACTGAATTTGAGCCAATTTCGACCAGTCAATCCCCAATTGCTCCTCATCCTCCACCGCGACTTCGACCAGGCGGGCTTCCAACATGATCTGAAGGGAAGGTTGGTCGACTTCCGCCACGATGGACATGATTTCCGAGATCACTTTAGGGCTCGTAATGATTAGAAGCTTGTTTCCACCCAGGTCCACCTCGATCTGAGCGTTGAGATCCTTCAGTAATTCCTTGGTCTCGGTGGCATCAGCGTATTGCAGAGAAATCACGTAGGAGGTCAAGCCCACCTCTTCTTTCAGTTTGTCGGCTTTGGCAACCAGGAAGGAATTCCCCACGATGTCATAGGACAATCCTGCGGCTCGAACCACCAAGTTCATGGCATGCTCGATCGGCGTATCGCGCAGATGAATGGATACTCGTTCTTCCTTGTTGACACCAGGTCCGGTGACGATGTTGAAACCGCTCTTGGCAGCAAGGATGGTCAGGATGGATGGCAGAAAGGCGTCGTCAGCGTCAATAGATACCACCTTTTGAAGATTGACTTTCTGTCGGTCACCCAGGCGATAGGTGCTATCAGGGCCAGCCTGAGGCAAGGCTGAGGCAGCCCACAGGACTCCGACCAACAAGATCAACCTGAAAACCAAACCTTTCCGAGAAATACAGCCCATAAGTGCTCCTTCTTGGGGATTAAAGTGGAAAGAATTCACACGGAAGTCAAGCATTCTGACTGACGTTCAGGACGGACACGACCATCCGTCCTCCGCAGCGGTTATGCCAGGCTGACCATCAGTAATTCGCACCGCCACCGCCGCTGATGGGTGGCGTCGCCTCAATGGTTGGCATTTCCTCAGCGCCTTCGGTCTCCCAGGGGACCACCGCCCTTTGATTCTTAAGCACCAGCACGTCCCCGCCTCGTCTCAAGGTGATCTCCTGTTCCGTAATGCTGGTGACTTTGTAACCGTTGATGACATCTCCGACTTCGAGCACCTGGCTCCGACCACCGGATTTTACGATAGCAGAGTTGCCGGCTTCACCCACGATGGTGCAAGAGAGTCTCATGTCCTCGTTTTCTTGCATCTCCTGGAATCCCAATCGGTTCAACACCTTCTGACTGCGAATAACTTCGCCAAGGTTCAGAGGGTCTTTGTCCAATTCGACCACGTAGGCTTGTCGCTCCGCCAAGGTCGTTTCCAGCTGGTTCACGGTCTGACTGAGCTGCTCGTCCGTTCCCAAGGTGGTTTGAGCAGCCTCTCGGCGATAGAAACCGACCCGACTGGCGATGGTGTATGTATTGTACACCTCCCATAACACCACTGCTACCGCAAGGATGATGAGAAATGTCCAGATGAGGTTAGCTCGTTGATCCATTCTATCTCCAAAAGCTGATGTGGATTCCCGCCTGAGCGGGAATGACTTTATGCTGATCTGGATTCCCGCTTTCGTGGGAATGACTGTAGACTATGTCGTCTTATGCTTGAGTAACGTCAAGGTCGAAATTTTCAAGTCGATGTTCTGGGCATTCATCCCCTTCCGCACCTCACGGGATTTCTCGGCTTTGCGAATGCCGTTGTCGATCTCGAAATCCTCGACCGTGACCAGCCTCTCTGATTTCTCCAGGCTGTTGATGAACTCCAGGAATTGCTGGTAGCTGGCGTTGATCCTAAGCTCATAAGGAGTCTTGATGTAGTCCACCATGTTGATGCGGCGTCCGGGCTCGATATTGAGTAATACGATATCCAACCCGTCCAGCATGGTTGCAACGTCTTCCATGAAGGGAATCGAGGCGTCCTCTGCCAGGGAATCCCGGGCGGACTGAGCCAGGTTCTTCTCGATCAATTTGGCGACCAGATTCAGTTCTTTGGCGAGAATCTGGGCGCTGATGAGTTTCTCATTCTGCTCCCGGATCTCTCGATCCAGACGTCTGATCAGGCGTGGTCTCTCTGCATAGACCATATTAAAATAGATCCAGAACCCACCGCCAAAAATCAGCAGCATGATCAACATGAACAGATTCTTTTTCATGAATCATTTCCCATGTTTATGAAGTCCTTAGGGAAGCACAGATTTTGCAGTCTGTCCGAAGGGTCAGGCTGTCCGCCAGCCAGCGGACGACCTGAGTACCGGTGTCATGGATTAGGCACGGGAGCAGAAGTGCTCGTACGACGTGCCCGCGAGCCCGGAGCCCTGATCAATTCCGAACCCACCTGGCAGATAATTGCCATGGACAGTATATCTTGATCTTCGACCCCGACCCGGCTGGATTTTTCGAATCGTATCCCGTCGAAATCGGTATAGAAAAACGGCGTGCTTTTCAGCATATCCATGAACGCGACGACCTGGTCGAATTCCTTCTGATCCTTCTTAATCTGGGAAATCGCCCGGATGGTGAAATCAAAATTGTGGAATTCCAGACCGGTGATCGCCATGTCCGGCGGGAGGACTTCCGCCAATGATTCCAGCCGTTTGGTCCACAGGAACCGTTTCTGCTCGAGCTTGGCTAATGCCAAGACGTCTTGTTTCGAGACATTCTGACCCGAACGCTGGAGTTCTTCGAGCTGGCGCTGGATCTGGTCAATTTTGTTCTGTTTCTCCTTGACGATGGAGTCTATTTCCATGTAGCTGTTGACATTCAAGGCTCCGATCGCCAGGAAGACCAGAACGAACACTGCCATCACGATCCGTTGGGTCCGCCGCTGTCTGCGTACCACCAATTCGGCTCGAGCTTCTCCTTTGTTCAGGTTGATGGTAAAACATCGAACCATCGTCACCTCTATCCGTTAGGTGTTGGCAACAACTGCCAAATTCACTGATTATTTCGAATGCGGGGACAGATCTTCTTGCGTACCGTGGCGGCTGATTCTGTCCCGATGGTCGCGGAAATTCCTGACCTCTGGGTGTCCCTTGAATCTGCTCTATTTGGGGATGGGCACCCCACGCAGAGCCAAACCGATGGCTGCGGACAATTGAGGCGGATTGGGGACGCTCTTCCCGCCCAGCTCCATATGTGAGAGTGGATTGTGAATCTCGGTCGGGACATTGAACCGGTCTTCCAGATAGGTTTTCAGCTCTGGTAGCGGCGCTGAACCACCGGCAAGAACGAACCGATTGAACATCCCCTGATTTGTCTCCTTGACGTAGAAGCGGAGGCTTCGGTTCAACTCATCGCCGAATTTGTCGAGGGTGGGTTTTTCCGCCAGTTTCAGACCGCCACCCTCCTTGATTGGAACTTCTGAAGCCTCTGTATTCATCCCAAATTCTGTCTTATGGCGCTCTGCTTCCTGATACTTCATGCCCATGAGTTTCATAATCTCATTGGTGAAGTGCATGCCCGCCACAGGCAGATCGCGGGTGAAGAACTGATCTTTGCGACCCACCACGACCATGGTGGTTTTTTTACAACCCAAATTCATGAACACGATCACGCCTTCGTCCGGCAATTCCGTGAACAGCATATAGGAATTCAACGCCGCCAACGGTTCCAAGTCGATGATACCCGGGTTCAGTTCGACTTCCCTCAGCAAATCCAGGTGGGCTTCGAAGGTCTTCTTGGTGGTCGCCGTCAACAGCACTCGGACTTTTTCCGAGTCTTTGGGATCGTCCCCGATGACCTGGTAGTCGACCACGGTCTCGGAACCGTCCAAAGGCAAATGTTTTCTGGCTTCCAGGAGCAGAGCGGATGCCATTTCCTCTTCCGGCATCTGCAAGCTGCTAATTTCTTTGGCGCTGGTGGTATGTCCACCTACCGAGCTCGCCAAGAATTTGATCCGTTTGGGCGAGACACCCAATTCGTAGAACATCTCGAGCAGGACGGGAACCGCTTGCGCGTTTCTGGGACCGTCGGGGGAGTATGGGGTGTCTCCGGTATAGAGCTCGCGGACCCGGTAGTCCACCAGCCGATACTTGCTGCCCGAACGGTCCACAAACACTAACTTGATGGAATGGGAACCCACGTCCAGTCCCACTCTGAGGTTCGATTTCAAAACGAACATGAAGCTGGTACCTCTATGTTGGATGGAAAAGTTTGCAAAGAGTCAGTGACCGATGGATAGAAACGGTACGTAATGTAGTTAGCCGTATGAGATTATCGAATCATATTGTCAAGACAAGGAGGTCATGCCTCGTCTGCAGATTTGGGGCATGATTGGCTTATTCGGCTCCCCAAGATTCTAAATGGAATTGGCTATAGCCCATTTCGTTGACCGCGATGGGAAAACAGGGCGGCGAGGTGCGATCGAAACGGTCGTCGTAATGATAATCTTTCCCGTAGCCGGTGCCTCCATGATTGGATCGGTGCACATACCCTCGCCGTTTTTGCGCGACCGATCCCCACAGATATATCCTACCTCGTTCATCAGGATAGGGACCTTGATAGATTTCCCACACATCATTCTGGTCTTCGAAGGTGAAGGATTCGCCCAATGCCATCATCGCGGCATTAATCACAATATCGCTGCCCCACTGCGAATTCTCTCGCCCGTTCTCCGGGGTGTTCGCAATGACGATGTTGCCTTCGGAGATGATCCCAAGCATATTTGTCGAATTGGGGTTCAGCTCGCCGTGCGGTCCGGAATCCGTGTACTTGATGTCATCCAAGAGTCGGATATTAGAACTGCAGCCGACCGTCACTCTCCCGGTCACGTTGCCTGCCATCTCGAGGGGACCGTAGAAGAACATGGTTTGATCGAAAAGCGGAGGAGAAGTAAAGACCAATGTGTCCGTCTCAGGAGCACCAATCACCCATCTATATACACTGACACCTGCATCTCCTTCGAATTGCAGTCGGTGCACGTACATGTTCTGACCATTAAATGTCAGCCCGGAAGCCGCTGCACAATTCCGCACAAAATGGACTGTTTGGGGGAAGTGGACGAGCGGGACACTGAACTCGGGATCGTAGTTCACAAAATTTGGATTATACCCGGGACCGTGGATGAAATCCGGCATGCAGGTAGTGACTAACCCATAGAAAGTGGGACGTTCACGAATGGTGATCCAATCGTTGGAATGCACTCTGCCCCACAGGGTATCCGGAGTCCAAAACGAAATATATCCGCCGAAGATGGTCAACTCCCAATGGGTAATGTAATTGAAGCTGGCGAAGGTGGCGATCCGCATCTTCTCGCTTTCTTGCCGCAGGATCACCATCGACTCTCCGGTATCGCTCACGTACTTGACCACCCCAGTGGCACTGACCACGAAGGATGGAACAGGCTCGCCGAGCTGCGCGTCGGCAATTTCCGGGTCGGGAACCAGATACACATCCTGATAAGTGCCGACGTCTCCAACAGCCCCTGATGGTAAATCCACACGGCTCGTGGGAAGTTGTGAAGGTTTCAAAGATCGAAGGTAGGAAAGACCCCTCTCCATAATCCCTTGGCGGGCAAGATAGCGGGCTTGTTCTACTGCTTGTTCATTGTTGGAACTGACTCGATCACTGGCAGAGGTTGCGACCAACGCCACGCCGAATCCGATTAGAAACGTCAGCACCAGCAATGGCAAGACGGATATTCGTCCGAGCTCCATAGATCCTCCTTATGCAGCCGTTTGGAATCTTCCCCCAAGACTCCTGCATTCTCGGTGGAGCAGCTAAGAAAAAAGTCAGACTTTAAAGATCATTCGGTACCCCAGGCGACAATGTCGAACAGGCTGTGACCCAGTTGGTCGGTGGCGTCGGGGTAACAGGGTGGCGGACCCTCGTCAAATCGGAAGTCGTAATGGTAATCTTTGCCGTATCCGGTGCTGCCGTGATTGGATCGATGCACGTATCCTCGGCGCTTCTGCACCACCGAACCCCACAATCGAATGATCCCTCGGTCATCAGGTTGGGGACCTTGATAGGATTCCCAGACGTCGTTCTGGTCTTCGAACGTGAAGGATTCGCCCAGGGCAATCATCGCAGCGTTGATGATGATGCTGGAACCTTGAGCGGAATTTTCGCGTCCATTCTCTGCGGTATTAGCTACAATGATGTTGCTTTCCGACACGATGCCCAGCATGTGGTGGGAATCGGGATTGACCTCGCCTGACGGCTGGGAATCGGCATATTTGATGTCGTCAAGCAACCGGATATCGCCGCTGGCGCCAACTGTGTAGGTCCCAGACACGGTACCTTTTATTTCCAGTGGAGCGTAGAAGAATAACGCCGCCTCGGTCATGGGATCGTAATGATGCAAAGGAGCCAAGGAATCCGGAAACGGAGCCCCGAGATCCCATTGATAGATGTCTAATCCCGAGGTCGAAAAAATAAGCCGGAACTGGTAAAGTCCTTCGCCGAAGAAGCTCAATGTGCTTGTGCCGGCGCAATTCCGAAGTGCGGTTGCTTGGCTGGGCACGATCACTTCCGGGACGTTAAAAACCGGATCGATGGCGAAATAGGGATTGTACCCGGGACCATGGAAAAAATCGTCGGCACAGGTAGTCACAGGTCCATAAAAGACGGGGTTCTCCATGATCGTGATTTGATCATTGGAATGCACACGACCCCAGAGAGTATCTTCATGCCAGAAACTGATGTGTTCCCCGAAGATGGTGTCCTCGAAGTCGGTGAGGTACATGTAACCGGCGAACGACCGCAAACGGACTTTTAGAGTGCGGGTTCGCCGGACCTCGATTTCTTCGCCTTTGCTGTTGGTGAATTTGACCACTCCGGTGGAATGCACGTCGTAGAAGTTAGCCATGCGAAAGACGGTGTGCTCCTGATGCAAGTAGTCGCGCATCACATATACGTCTTGGTACTCTCCGACGCCGGGGATTCCGCCCGATGCCAGATCCACTCGTCCGATTGGAAGATTGGTGGGTCCCAAAGAGCGTAGGTAGGAGAATCCGCGTTCGGCGATTCCGGTTTGCGCCAGGTAGTGCGCTTGAATCGCCGCACGATCATACCGATTTTCCACCCCCTCATCGGCGGACCACTTTAGATAAGCTAAACCAGCCCCGATGAGGAACATGAGCATCATCGCCGCTAAGATGGGGATGTTGCCTCGCTCCGACGCCTCCTGCGGTGCAATCATAGCATCCCTCACAATTCTCCTGCAATGTCAGCGAAATCGGATGCAGGAAGTCAGGAGTCAAAGATCATTGATTGGGTCCGACGCCCCATGCGATCACGTCAAACAGGGCATGACCGAGATCGTCGGTGGCATCGGGATAGCATGGCGGTTGTTGCTGGAGGAACCGCTCGTCAAAGTGATAGTCTTTGCCGTAGCCCGTTCCACCATGGTTGGAACGGTGTACATAGCCTCGCCGTTTTTGCGCGACCGATCCCCACAACCGGATAGTGCCGCGCTCATCGGGAGTGGGACCGTAGTAGCCTTCCCAGACGTCATTCTGGTCTTCGAATGTGAATGACTCTCCCAATGCGACCATTCCGGCGTTGATATAGATATCCCATCCACCCATGCTCATATTTTCGCGTCCGTTCTCCGGAGTATTGGCTACGATGATGTTCGACTCGGATACGATCCCCAACATATTGGTAGTGTTGGAGTCCATCACACCCAAGCCATAGGAATCGGTGTACCAGATATTGTCCACCAGGCGAATGTCTCCGCTGGCGCCCACGGTGACTTGACCGGTAACTCGCCCCTCAAGCTGTGCGGGACCATCCACGAACATGGCGCCGCCGAATATTGCAGGGATGTTGGCGATCAGAGTATCGGTTTCTATGGCGCCGATCTCGAATCGATAGACCTGCGCGCCGGCATCGCCATTGAACACGATCCGGTGCACATAACGGTTTTCGCCATCGTACCACATGCCCGAGGAACCGGCACACGCCCGGACTTTAGTCGCCTCGGAAGGAACCAGCACGGGAATCACGTTAAACACTGGGAGAGGTCCCCAGAAGTGCGGGTTGTACCCGGGACCGTGCCAGAAATCCTCGGCGCAGGAAGTCACTAATCCGTAAAAAGTGGGGCTCTCCCGAATCGCAATCTGATCGTTGGAATGGACGCGACCCCATAGGGTATCCGGTGTCCAGAACTTGATGACCTCGCCGAAGATGGTGACTTCCATGTCGGTGAGGTACATGTAGGCATTCAGGGACCGCACCCTGACTTTAAGAGTCGTCGTACGACGGATAGGGATTTCCTCCCCCTGGCTATTGTGAATCTTGACCACGCCGGTCGAATAGACATTGTAGTAATTCGACAAATTCCAGATGCTTCCGCCGGAATGCTCGGGATCCCGCATCACGTAGGTATCTACGTAGTCACCGACATTTGCGATACCGCCGTTCTGAAGATCCACTCTGCCCACCGGCAGATTCCCGGGCTCCAGTGACCTCAGATAGGCAAATCCTCGTTCCGAAATACCGGTTTGAGCCAGGTAATGGGCTTGAACTGCCGCCCGCTCATAGCGATTCTCCACCCCTTCATCCGCTGCCCATTTCATATAAGCCAACCCGGCTCCAATCAGGAAGATCAGCATCATCGCCGCTAAAATGGGGACGTTGCCTTGTTCTTTGTGATCGCGAACTGAGTTTTTCATGGCTTCCCTTTCCTCAAAAATCGTTCGGGGAATCGGATAGATAACTACGGAAATTGCTGTCCGGTGTCCACATACCGATTCTTCATGAAACATAGCGTGTCGTAGGTCATATCTCTGACATAATCTGATTGACCCGGTTCGATGCTTTCTTTGGTATATCGAATAGTGAGGGTGATTCGGATGGTTCCATCGGAGAAGGCTTCGCTATTGCCCTGACGCGGCGCCTCTTCCGCGGTAAAGCGGATCACTGCGAACGATTCGTGTGGACCCAGAACGCCGAAAGCTCTGCCATGCTCCATGCGTTGCGGAGGAAACTGTGGGTCCAACCTCTGATTGTCCCTCTTGACCCCTTGCTCCCGGGTCGCCAGGTAGCGGTGGATGATGTCCACATGTGAGAACGGGTCCACGTAATGAAGTTCAAAGTGATCCATCTGCCCGGAGGACTGAGAGGCAATTGGGACGAAGCTGGTGGCGGTCTCAAACACATTCTGGAAGTGAGCCATCATGTCGTTGCCATATTGATCCATCACGCGGACCGCGAGGCTCTGATCCACGGTTTCCCGCATCGCCATCATCGTGACCGCCAGACCCAGCACGATAATGCTTACGAGAACGACGCCGATGGTCGCTTCGATAAAAGTCCAGCCTTGCTCCGCATGCCAAATGTGGTCGCGCTCCTTCATGGTGCTCACCGCCATTCTTGGGTTTTCCCACTCAGGATTATTGGTTCATCTGAATCATGCTGCTATAGAAATCGATCCGCCGCTGCTGCCCTTCCGGTATATTATCGGGCCATACCACCCACACGTGTATCTGGTAATAGTCGGTAGTCTCCTCCCCAGTCAGCAACAAATCCACCGGAATGATCCTGGCATAGAACACTCGCCCCCACACGTTGTCGCTTTGATCGTTTGGATTACGTGGGTCAACCAAGACGCGGCGACCGGTCTGGGTATCACCGAGCATTTCCTGCGACGAGAGCGGTTCGACGAAAATTCTGCCGGACCAGTATTCCATCTCTTCGCGGGCGTACCGGATCGCCTGCTTCTCCTGCAATTGATCGTCGAAGCTCAGCCGACCAACATAGATACTGTAGGTGGTGCTCACCGCGGCGATGGCGATAATCATCATCGCGGTAATGATCTGGACGAAATCGATCCCGCCCCGTTCGCACGTCCAGAGACTCCATCGATCCATGGACCACCTCCGGCTTATATTGCCAGGTTGACCTCGAACAACTTGGGATTGTCGGCGATGGAATGACAAGTTTCGCGATCAAGGAGTCCTTTGTGGAGGAGGCGCATCAAGTCTTGATCGAGGCTCTGCATTCCTTCTTTCCCGCCGGATTGGATCACGGAGGAGATCTGGTAGATCTTGTCCTCGCGGATCAGGTTGCGGATAGCAGTGTTGGCAATCATGACTTCGCAAGCGACCACGCGACCGATGCCGCCTTTTTTTGTCAACAGTTTTTGAGCAACCACCGCCTCAAGCGATTCCGCCAACATCGAGCGCACCTGCGTCTTCTGGGACGCCGGGAAGATGTCGATGATTCGGTCGATGGTCTTGGCGGCGGACGAGGTGTGCAGGGTTGCCAGAACCAGGTGACCGGTTTCAGCGGCGGTCAACGCCAGCGAGATGGTTTCCAGGTCGCGCATTTCGCCTACCAGAATCACATCCGGGTCTTCACGAAGAGCTGCGCGAAGGGCATTCGCAAATGAGTGCGTGTTAGCGCCCAATTCACGTTGGTTGATCAGGCAGTTCTTGCTTTCATGAAAGAACTCCACCGGGTCTTCGATGGTGACCACGTGCAATTCTTTGTACTCATTGATCCAGTCGACCATGGTAGCCAATGTGGTGGTTTTCCCACTTCCGGTCGGTCCGGTCAGGAGCACTAAGCCACGATCGCGCAGCGCGAGATCTCTCAACACCTCAGGCAATCCAAGCTCTTCGAATGAGCGGATCTCAGCCGGAATGGTACGGAATACCGCGGACCAGCCATTGATCTGCTCAAACACGTTGACACGAAATCGTGCGACATTTTCCAGCTTCGCTGAGAAGTCGATCTCCTTCATCTCCTGAAATCGTTCCCGCTGCTCCGCTGTCAACACGGAATACACCAAATCATGCATGATGTCCTGGGTCATGAGGGGCAAGTCCAACTTCTTCATCTTGCCGTGGACCCTGATCATGGGGATGGAGTTGGTTGCCAGATGGAGGTCCGAGGCACCTTGATCCACCGAGAAATACAGCAGTTCCTGGATGGTGAGTTTTTTCCCGTTCGTTAAGACCATGCTTGACATTTCCTCTGTTACACGCCCTGGCTCTCTCCCGTTGTCACCGCCAGATGCGTTCATTGACTTACTGCCCCTCCTCTTCGGTCGGCAGACCATACCCTGTGAAGGTGCCAGTAGCGACATCGTACACCACGATATGACCTTCGCCACCACGCATTTCCGGCGTAGAAGTGGCTTGGATCTGCATGATGGGATCGCTGCCGATCAACTGGAATTCCCACTGAAGCAGAGTGGATTCGTCAATGTCCAGATATCCTTGGTCTTGCAGGACTGTGATATCCGGGGGATCTTCGGAATGATCCTGACGGTACATTTTGGAGGCATTGAAGATGGCGCCGATGGTGGCTTGAGCATCCGCGGCACGGGCTCCTTCCACGTACTGAATATAGATCGGCACCGAGATGGCGGCTAAGATCGCGATGATCACCACCACGACTAAGACCTCGATGAGGGTAAAACCCCGAGAGGATGCGAGCATCCGCTTTACCATGATTGTCCTCCTTGTGAACATTGAAGGGGGTTTGACTGAAACCCGACTATTCGGACAGGTATTTTATAGTGTCAATTTTTAAAGGTAACTAATTTTTGCTTTTCTTGCAACTCTTTTTTTCTAAAAGTAAAGAATTCCCGTTTCGAATCCTGTTCCACAAGCGCTTTCCAGACAGAGCGTAGTGTGCAAAATATATACCATCACCATCACTACGACCCTGTCGTGCCCGCAACCATACCTATCTGTTTCAGTTTTATGAATTTTTCTCAATGCTCCTTCGCATCCTCCCCTCGAGTCCTGACCCCCTCACCTTGCAGAATTCATGCATTATTTTCACGCTCGTGAAAATATTGCAGATTTTTCCAAGGGGAATTGTATCGATCAGTTCTTCAGGAGGCGAATAATTCCAAAGGTGACTGCGCCGATGGCAACCAGAATCAGCAAGGATCCCAATGGGAAAGACGAGGAGATCGAACCCGGGAGGATATGGGAGATATTGGTACTGGACGGGAGATTATCGACGGCGAGGACCGCTTGATGCCCGAAGAGCCTGATTTGGTCGATCCAACCCAAAAGGGTTCTGCCGGCAAAGACCACTACGAGTAAGGCAGCCAGGGTGGGCGCCCAGTAGTTGGAGAGTTCGAGAAGACTTTCGAACCATCGCGGAGGTTTAGGAACCGCCACACCGAGGCGGCTCATCAGGTTCCGGGAAAACTGAGGGCTGACCGGTATGACCTTTCGAGCCCCCAACCACTGGCACAGAGCCTTCTCCGCTTCGAGTTCTTCCCGGCAGTCCGGACATTGGGTCAGGTGCAGCCTCACCTGGGGCTGAAGCTCGGGCTCCAGCCGCCCCTCAAGGTAATCCGCCAACAACTCTTGCACGTGTTCGCAGGTCATTTCGAACTCGGTTTGATCTGCAGATATGCTTTCCGCAATGCGGATTTCGCGCGATGCAGGTCGCTTTTGATCGTCCCCATGGGGCGGTCAAGAATCTCAGCAATCTCCAGATAGGATAGTTGCTGAAAATAGTACAAAACCAGAATCATGCGGTGCCTCACCGGTAATTTCCGGAAAAGCACTTCCCACAGGTCACGGGTCGCCAGCTTGTCCAAGGCATCGGATCCGTCAACCAAGTCGGGATGCAGTCTGGGGCTGGCGGCGAATTCCTGATCATCCAGAGAAACAATGCCTCGTTCCCGCCGGAGCCGCTCGATTTCCGATAGGCACACGCGATAAGCGATCCTCCAGATCCAACTGGAGAGCCGGGATTGCCCCCGAAAACCGTCCAATCCGCGATAGATTCTGACAAAGACCTCCTGGGCAAGGTCCTCAGCCTGATTAGTCTCCGGGACCGTCTGCCGGATGACCGAATGCACCAAATCCCTATACTGATCCACCAGATCCTGGAAGGCTCCGGAATCACCCTTATTGAAGCGCTTGATCAAAGCGGCATCGTCGGCGTGCACCATAACAGGTAATCCCGCTTACCTTTATCCAATTGGACTGTGACTGGCAAGATTATGTTGCACTATTCTATCATCAACCTGCTGCAACATTTTCTGGAGATCCGCTCACTCATCAGTCGAACAAGATAACAACACCAATCATAACATATGAGTCGCAGTGGCAAGGCACTGCCTGAACAGGTAAAGGAGCTCGTCATGAACCTTGGAAATCTTGAGGACATCTTGATCCCGCTCGCATTCTTTGCGCTCGCCGTGATTATCGTGGTGGTGGCGATCAACGCCCAGTTCAAACGCCGCGAATTGGAGCATAAGGAACGCATGTTGGCGTTGGAAAAGGGGCTACCGGTTCCATCTTCGCTGGTCACAGAGGAACCGAAACAACGCAACCCCTACCGGGCACCTTTGGTCTGGATCGCAATCGGAGTCGGGATGCTGGTTTTCGCCTTGGTCAAGAGCAAGGCAAGCATCGCTGGACTCTCAGCAATTCCCCTGTGCATCGGTATTGCTCTGTTGATCGCCAATGTCGTTTACCTGAAACGGCAGTCGAAAGGGACAATCGGCACCGGTGGCACCGAGCTTCGCGTCTGACAGTAACGGGGCTCAGATTACGGTATCCTGCTTCCAGGCATGGTCGTCCCGTTCAGGGTAATCCGTATTGTAATGCAAGCCACGGCTTTCCCGGCGAGTCAAAGCGCAGAAGATGATCAATTGGGCGACCAGCGCGATGTTGCGGAGTTCCAGAATTCCTTCCGAGACCGGGGTTTTCCAATAGAACGAGTTGACTTCTTCCGCAATCAAATCGACGCGGCGTTGGGCACGAAGCAATCGCAGATTGGAACGGACAATTCCGACATAGTCCCACATCAGCCGCTGGATTTCCTGCTTGTCATGGGATATGAGAATCCATTCCTCATGGTTCATGGTCCCTTCGTCGGACCAGCGAGGTACGGACGGGAATCTGTCGGCGATTTCCTTCAGCTCGTTTGCTGCAGTGATGGCGGCTCTGTGGGCAAACACCACGGCTTCCAACAACGAATTGGATGCCAGGCGATTGGCGCCATGGACGCCGGTCATTGCGACTTCACCGGCAGCGTATAATCCCTGAATGGACGTCCGACCGGACGTGTCGCTCACCACGCCTCCGCACATATAGTGAGCCGCCGGCACCACCGGAATTAGTTCCCGGGTCATATCGATTCCCGCCTCCATCAATGTTTTGTAGATGTGCGGGAATCTCTGTCTCACCTCGTCTGCATTCTTGTGGGTGATGTCCAGCAGCACATAATCCTCTCCCCGTCGTTTCAGCTCACGGTCGATGGCGCGAGCCACGATGTCCCGGGGCGCCAGATCCTTCAATGGATTGTATTCCTCCATGAATGCATGACCATCCTGAGTCCGCAACATCCCCCCGAATCCCCGAACTGCTTCGGTGATCAAGAAGCTCTGATGCTTCGGGGGATATAACGTGGTGGGATGGAACTGCATGAACTCCAGGTTGGCGATTTTAGCCCCGGCTCGATATGCCATGGCGATGCCGTCGCCGGTTGCTATATCGGGATTGGTCGTGTGCAGATACACCCGCCCTGCCCCGCCGGTACACAACAGAACGACTTTCGCCAGGATGGTGAGGACTTTCCGCCCTTCCACATCCAGCACATAGGCTCCCCAGCATCGGGTGCCGGTGGGAGGTATCTTCCGTTCCCGAACCTTCGGAACCGTGATCAAATCAATCGCGACATGGTTTTCCAGCATCTCGATATTGCCGCATTCTTTGGCGCGTGCCACCAACGCTTTTTCGATCTCGGCTCCGGTCAGGTCTCCGGCGTGCACGATCCGGTCCCGGGAATGTCCGCCTTCCCTGCCTAACGCCAATTCCCCTCCCCTGCTTCGGGAAAACTCGACGCCCCATTTGATTAATTCCTGGATCCGTTCCGGACCATCGCGAATCACCAATTCCACGGCGTCCTGATGGCATAACCCGGCTCCGGCTTTCAATGTATCCTTGATGTGCAGGTCAGCGCTGTCGTCCTTGCTCCATACTGACGCAATCCCGCCCTGGGCGTAGTTAGTATTGGATTCGGTATGGGACTTTTTGGTGATGATGGTGACTTTGCCTTCCTGGCACACATTCAAGGCGAAGCTGAGCCCCGCCACCCCGGAGCCGATGACTAAATAATCTGTGGTGATTACGTCAGACATCTGCAGAAATGTTGAATTTTGAATGTTGAATTTTGAACTAATTTCGGGTTTCGGATTTGGTGCCTGGAATTATCAAGTGTGGTGTTGGGTGTCCTCACACGATACCGCACCGAATCCTAACTACTTGCTCTGTCTTTGATTTTGAATTTGTTTCGGATTTCGGGTTTGGTGCTTCGAATTTAAATCGGCATGCTCCTTTCACGCTCACTCGCCTACTTCAAAAGCACCATATTCCTGGTCTGCACAAATTCACTCAACAGACATCTGAAAATCCACACTCAAGATTTCCTTATTCTTGACCGCAAGAGAATGCAGGAAATTCGGGCTATCAAAGACCAGTTGTGAACCTTTGAGGAAAGCATCGTATTCCTTCCCTTCCACGCTGTCCACCACCGCAAACCACTTCTCACCGCGCTTTGCCCCATACGCCACGCGCCGTACGTCCGGACTCACAGTGAAGGTGGACAGGTCAGCATTTTCATTGGTGCATCCTATAATTCTTTCGATGGTGACAAGTCGTGGACTGCTCTTCTTCGCAGTTAGTGAATTGCTCATTCATCCTCCCATGAGTTCTTAGCTTGAAGTCATGTAGTCATGTAGGTCGGGCTCAAGAGCGAGGCGCAGAAACCCGACAATCAATCGTCTTCCTTGAGGAAGCTAGAAAGTCAAAAAGTTGACCCCCTTTGTTTTCCCCCCTATTGCATAGGGGGGAAGTTCCAGATGTCAGGATCGCAGGGATCCTGACCTACTTTCCATCTACGGGCTGGAAGCCTGTGGGACGTTTCTCTTCCCCCCTACGACCGTATGGGGAAAACAAGGGGGTTGTGTGGTTCGCCTCAGCCACCCGAATGAATTCGGGTACTGGTGTTCGTTCCTGCCCCGTATGAAGCAGACACCCACGCCCACCAGGGGCTATGCTACGGAAACGTTCGTCGGGTTTCAAAGGAACCCGACCTAGTCCTGTAGGGGCACAACATGTTGTGCCCCTACGCAATGACAAGCTACTGCACTCCAAATCCTACATCCTTGGCTGCTGTTTGCGAAAATGTGCCTTGAACCTGCCCACAATTTCCCCGACCAGTTCGTCTCGATTCTTTCTGGTCACGCGGATTACCCTCACATCATCCCGTCCCCGAATCGCATCCAGGAACGGATTGTGGCTGTCCTGCAACACGGCAAGAATGGGCAGCGGATGGTCGAAAACTTCCAGCACTTTGTCCTGGAACTTCTGGCTGAAGAGTTCCATTCGACCCAGTTCGTCGATGACGACCAACATGGCAGAGTGAGGAAGCCTTGCCACGCCCGAAGGACCCCCCTTTTCTTCCCCCCTATTGTCGTAGGGGGGAATAGATTGCGGGATTCTTGCCTCCCCGAAACGACCCCCCTTTTCTTCCCCCCTACTGGCGTAGGGGAAAGTGCGCTCAGAACTTCCTGTCTCACCGGATGTGAATTGCCGCAGAATCCGATCCAACGCCGGTACCGCGATGTCCTCGAACGAGCTGACCTCCACTCCGTATTTCCCGACGCGGTGCGGGGATTCTGACCGGACATGCGCCAGGATTCCTTCCACCCCGTCGGTAGTCCTCAGCCGGAAACCCACTCTGGCGCCGCGTTCCCGGATTTCCTCAGTGTAGAAGCCGCCGTACGTGACTGGCAGCTCCTTCAGGACCTTCTGGATGATGGTGGTCTTGCCGACATTGGGCTTACCGGTGATCAGAATGCGGGGGGTGTAGATGGTCATCGTGCGAAAGTGTGAACGAGTGAAAGAAGACGGAATTGCCAAATTGTCAAATTGTTAAATTGTCAGATTGCTCGATTGCTCGATTGTCAAGTGAGGATACCGCACCATGTCGATTTGCCCGCTACTCTGTCAGGTGAGTACACCTGACAGCACCCAAGTTCCTCGTGGTGCAGGGTGTCCCCACCCTGCACGTTCACCGCCGATTTCCGAGAGTCGCGGACATCTTGAGGCAAGAAGCCTGGATTCCCGCTTCCGCGGGAATGACACCTCACGAAGTCTGTCAGATGGGGACACCTGACAGCACCAAGATCCAGCCACGGGCGGGACGCCCGTAGTACGGTGCGGGAATAGAAAAACCCGACAAGCATCCCCGTCGGGCGCCACAAGCTACTTTTCCGCCGGCACGACTTTGTACACGGTCTCGCCAGGTTTGATCATCCCCAGATTGCGGGCTTCTCGTTCCAAGGTTTCGGGATCCTCCGTGTCCAGAGCCTTGATGGAATCACCAATTGCGGCGTTCTCTCTATTGGTAGTAGCGATCTCTTGCCGCAGCTGATCCACATCGCGCCTCAGGTGAAGCAAGGTCAGAAGCCCCTTGGGACCGGTGCAGAACGGCACCACAATTGCCACTATCGCACCGATCATGAGCACCAATTTCACGGGATGGATTTTCCCGTTTTTCCCTCTGAGCAACCGCATATGATCTGGAGAATCCCTTGCATCGTTCTGGACTTAATCCCAGAACGCGCCGTAATATCGGGCTTCGCCGCCCAATTCTTCCTCGATTCGAAGGAGCTGATTGTATTTGGCAATCCGGTCGGTACGGCTCAGCGATCCGGTTTTGATTTGCCCGCAATTGGTCGCCACCGCCAGGTCAGCAATTGTGGAATCTTCCGTTTCGCCGCTGCGATGGGAGATGACGTTGCGATAGCCCGCTCGTGTCGCCAGGAGCATGGTTTCTAGCGTTTCGGAGATCGTGCCGATTTGATTCAATTTGATTAGGATGGCGTTCGCGATGCCTTTTTCGACGCCCATCGCCAGCCGTGCGGTATTGGTCACGAAGACGTCATCGCCTACGATCTGACACTTCGACCCCAGCTCTTCGGTCAGCAATTTCCAGCCGTCCCAGTCATTCTCAGCCATTCCATCTTCAATGGAAATAATCGGATACAGACTTAGAAGATCGCGGTAGTACCCGACCAGTTCTTTGGCGGTGAGCTCTCGTTTTTCGCCTGCCAGGCGATATTTCCCGGAATCTTTTGCGAAGAATCCGCTGGCAGCCGCGTCTATGGCGATGAAGATGTCCTCAGCCGGCACATATCCAGCTCTTTGAATGGCTTCCATTATCAGGTCGATGGCTTCGGCATTGGTGGCGAGGTTCGGCGCAAAGCCGCCTTCGTCGCCTACGCCAGTCGATAAGCCTCGATCTTTCAATACCTTACGAAGGGCATGGAACGTTTCTGCGCCCATACGAAGGGCTTCGTGGAACGACGGAGCTCCCCGCGGCACAATCATGAATTCCTGGATATCCAGGGTGTTATCGGCATGGGCGCCGCCGTTGACCACGTTCATCATAGGCACCGGAAGCGTTCGAGCGCCGATACCACCGATATATTGATACAGCGAGAGTTCCAGGCAATTGGCAGCCGCTCGACACACTGCCATTGATACCCCTAAGATTGCGTTGGCGCCCAATTTGGTCTTGCCGGGCGTTCCGTCAAGATCAATCAGGAACCTGTCAATCTCCATCTGGTAAGAGGCGTCCTTCCCGATTAACCGTGGACCGATTTCCAGATTGACGTTTTCCACTGCCTTGCGGACGCCCTTCCCATTGTAGCGGTCTGGATCGCCGTCCCGGAGTTCCAAGGCTTCATGTTCGCCGGTGCTGGCGCCGGATGGCACAATGGCACGTCCCATCACTCCGGAATCGAGGACGACTTCCACCTCGACGGTGGGATTTCCTCGGGAATCCAACACCTCTCTTCCGAAGACATCAACGATATTAGTCATAGAATGCCTTTCTTTGTGATGTAACACACAACTCAGGGCTTTGTCCCCCTCTGAAAATGCCCACGAGGGGCTATGCTACAGGTTCGCACAGTGGGGACCGACAGTCCGAGAATAGGCATGTGCTGCTGGCAGACGCCCTCGTCTACCAGTTAAATCTTTGTTTTTCCGTCACACGAGGGCGTGTGACGGCACCTGAAATCACATTTTCGGACACCCTGCGACACTTCTATCATATATGGTCGACCATACCTTCCTGGATCTGCTTCGCCCGTTCGTATTCCGGTTCGGGAACCATGATTTTCGCCGTGACTCCGGGCATGGAGGTTGACGAAATCACTCCCAAACCGCCGGACGACCATAACGATTGAATATAGCATGGGATCTCTTCCCGAATCAGCACTTCCGTGATCATCTGTGCATACACGACTCCCGGCACCGAAGGTAGCGCGACCCATTTGATATCAGGGATATCCGACAGAGTATCCACGATTTTTGAGCCGCAATCCGGACATTCGGTAATCCCGGGCACATATTCAACTCGACAGGAAGGGCAGAAACCCATCTCGAACCTCGCCTTTCGTAGTATAGGGCTTTCTCCACCTCAGGCGGATTAGTTCCCGTTACGTGTGGTGTCAACTCTCCGCAGTTGACACCCACCTCTGCAAGCTGCCGGGAGGTGGCAGCACACAAACGCCCATAAGGGTTATGCTACTTCAGTAGTGTCAATTTCCTTACTTGCTGGAATCCGCCAACCTCCCCCTTAGGGGTCCTTATGGACATCCTGCAAAAATAGATTCCGGATGCCATATTCCTGGCATCCCAGATTTGAGAATAACTCCCAGGTGCAACAGTACGGTCTATTATTCCTGTAACCTGTTGACCCAAGAGATTGTAAATAGCAAGTCTTACTTGTCCGGCGACTGGCACCTCATAAAACAGCGTGGTAGATGAGTTGAAGGGATTAGGATAAGCAGGAAGCAGGGAAAAGCTGACAGGCGCTTTCAAGGGGTCGTTATTTGGAACTGACACCGCCTGGGAACAGTCGAAAACCTCAAAATAATACCAGTCGGCAAGGTAGGCGTAGTTACCGGATACCGCCACACCATAGGCGAGGCCATAGGTATAATAATAGCCCGCCAGTATGGGAATGGCGGGATTAGCCACGTTTAAAACCATCAGGCCATAATAATCCGCCACATAGGCGTAGTTGCCCAATATCGCCACGCCATAAGCCCAATCCATCATATCATAATAGCCCTCCTCGACGGGGTTTTCGGGATCGGTCACATTCACCACCCTAAGACCGGCATTTTGATTCGCCACATAGGCGTAGTTGCCCAACACCGCCACACCAGCAGCCCAGTTTGGTAAAATACAGTACCCTACCTCGACTGGACTGGCGGGATTGGCGACATTCACCACCCGAAGACCCGCCATCCCACATCCCACATAGGCGTAATTCCCGGATACAGCCACGCCATCGACAAATCCTGGTGAATCATAATAACCCTCCTCTGCGGGACTCTCTGGATTTTCCACATTCACCACCCGGAGACCGGAATCCCCGTCTGCGACGTAGGCATAGCTGCCCGATACCGCCAAAGCGCAGGCATAACCTGGAGTATCGTAATACCCCACTTCCGCGGGGCTTTCGGGATTCTCCACGTTCACCGCACGGAGACCCGTGTATCCATCCGCCACATAGGCGTAGTTGTCGGATACAGCCACGGCACAGGCATAGCCCGGCGTGTCACAATATCCAATCGGTGTGGCATCTTCGGGAATAGCCACGTCCACGACCCGAATGCCTGCATCATACGCTGCTATGTAGGCATAGTTGCCGGACAATGTTACGCCAAAAATATGCGGTCCATTACAATGCGATACATTCTCAGGATTGGCGGGATTTGCCACGTTCACGATTCGAAGACAATCCCAATCTGCCAGATAGACGCAACTGTCGGATACCGCCACGCCTTCAGCATAGCCTGGGGTATCATAGTAACCCACCTCTATGGGACTCTCTGGGTTAGCCACATCCACCACCCGAAGACCCGAATCCTCGTCTGCGACATAGGCATAACTGCCGGATACCGCTACGCCATAAGCAGTACCTGGGGTATCATAATAACCCTCCTCAAAGGGACTTTCGGGATTAGCCACGTTCACCACCCGAAGACCCGAGTCCAAATCCGCCACATAGGCATAGTTGCCGTATACCGCCACGCCACAGGCATAACCGGGAGTATCACAATACCCCACCACTGCGGGGTTGGTGGGATCAGTCACGTCAACCACCCCAAGACCCATAGACCCAGCCGCCACATAGGCGTAACTGCCTGACTTCGACACGCCCAAGGCAGAACCTGACAAATCGCAATGTCCCACTTGCACCGGATTGGTGGGATCAGCCACGTAGAGCACCCGAAGACCGGCATTTTCAATTACAAGATAGGCATAGCTGCCAGATACCGCCACGCCCTTGGTGTAGCCTGATGTCTCAAAATGCCCCACCTCGACTGGATTAGCAGGATTCGCCGCGTCCACTACGCAAAGACCAGCCCAATTCACTACATAGGCATAGCTGCCAGATGCCGCCACGTCACGAGCCGAGCCCGGAAGAGGACAGCATCCCACTACTGCGGGACTCTCGGGATCAGCCACATTCACCACCCCAAGTCCCGAATACTCGTCCGCCACATAGGCGTAGCTGCCGAATACCGCCACGTCATTGACATGACCCAAATAGTCATAAAGGCTCCGTACCATGGTGACATTCAAGCTGTCCGAAGCGAAACATGGAATCAAACCGGACAGCGCCACCAACATCACCATCCCACTTAACAGTACCCCACACCGTTCCATAGTTGTACCCTCCGTGTGAGTTGGAAAGTTGAAAAGTCTGAAAGTTGTTATGGTGTAGGCGCCGACTTGTCGTGCGCCTATTCAGGTTGATTGTGCACGGCGAAGCCGGCACCTACGCGCAATCAACCTTGCGCACTCCAAAGTTACTTCAACAACACCATCTTCTGCACCCCAGAAAAGTCCCCAGCCTGCAGCCTGCAAAAGTACATCCCTGATGCCAGGTTTCCGGCATCCCAGGTCACGGAATATGTGCCTGGAGATAGCGTGCAATCGACCAAGGTGCCGACCTGCCGTCCCAGGAGGTCATAGATCACCAATTGCACCCGTCCACCAGCTACCACTGAATACGAAATTCTGGTGGCGGAGTTAAAGGGATTGGGATACGGAGGCAGTAAGGAATAGCTTCGAGGAACTTCAGTCCGTTCGCTACTCGGCACCGGAACGGCGCCAGAACAGTCGAAAACCTCAAAATAGTAATAGTCTGCCACATAGGCGTGGTTGCCGGAGGCGGCAACTCCATAGGCACATCCTGGTGTATTGTAATAGCCGACCTCGACGGGTAGGGCAGGATTGGAAATGTCCACCACATAAAGACCGTCATCCCAAGCTGATAAAAAAGCGTAGTTGCCGGATAGCGTAATTCTCGCTGCCCCTACGTTCCCTAAATAACCCACCTCCTCGGGGTTAGAAGGGTTGGATACATCCAGAACGTGAAGACCAAAACCTCCCACAAAGGCATAGTTGCCAGATACCGCCACGCCTGAGGCATAATCCAGAGCATAACCCACCTCGATTGGAGTGGCGGGATTAGCCACGTTCACCACCCGAAGACCGGCATTACTCTCCGCCACATAGGCGTAATTGCCGGATACCGCCATGCCCGAGACATAGTCCGGTGCAAAACAAGTCCCTATCACCATGAGGCTTTCGGGATTAGCGACACTCACCACATAAATAACATTCTTACCTGTGGTGTAGGCGTAGCTGCCTGACACCGCCACCCCACCAGAACCTTCGCCGACACCAAAATAACCCGCTGCTACGGGATTTTCGGGGTTAGCTATATTCACCGCTTGAAAACCCATAGAAGCTGCTAAATAGGCATAATTACCCGATATCGCGATGCTTTCAGCATACAAAGGGATATCACAATGCCCTACCTCTACAGGGTTAGCAGGATTTGATATGTTCACCACTCGAAGACCCCCCTCGTCAGCTGCCATATAGGCATAGTTACCGGATAGCGCTACATCATAGGCAAAACCCTCGGTATCATAACACCCCACCTCTACAGGGGTGATAGGATTAGCCACGTTCACCACGCGAAGACCCGCATCGCTATCCGCTACATAAGCGCAGTTCCCTGATACTGCTACGTCATAGGCAAAACCAGGAGTATCATAATGACCCACCTCCACCGGAGTAGCTGGATTAGCCACATTGACCACCCGAAGACCACTCCAGTTATCCGCCACATAAGCGTAATTACCCGACACCGCAACGGCATTAGCATTGTCTGGCATATTGCAATAACCTACTTCCGTGGGATAGGCAGGGTTAGATATATTCACCACACGGAGGCTGCTTGGATTCCAATCGACCACATAGGCGAAGTTGCCGGATATTGCCACATTTTCGGCTTCACCCGGGGTCTCGTAAAAACCCATCACGACAGGGTTTTCGGGGTTAGTCACATTCACCACCCGGAGACCTTGCCAATTGATTACATACGCGTAGTTCCCGGATACCGCCACTTTTCCAGCAGTGATCGAAACACGACCTACCTCTACCGGAATGGCGGGATTAACTATATTCACTATCCGAAGATAATACCAATCCGCCAAGTAAGCGTAATTGCCTGAGACAGCAACATCCCAAACAGGGTCAGGCATATAACAGCGCCCGACCTCGATTGGGTTAGCAGGATTAGCCACGCTTATTATCTTAAGACACGAATCGACACCCATATAGAGGTAGTTACCGGAAGCGGATATGGCTTCGGAGCTACCCGAGATATTACAATGTGCCACCTGTTCGGGATGAGCGGGGTCTGCTATGTTCAGCACCCGAAGACCGGTGTCCAGCACATAGGCGTAGTTTCCGGAGACCACCACCCTATAAGTAGAAGTCCAATAGTCGTAAAGACTTCCAGCCATGGTGATATTCAGGCTATCCTGGGCGGCTAATGGAACCATGCCGGACAGCGCAATCAGAATCACCACCCCACTTAGAACTGCTCCGCACCGTTTCATGATTGTACCCTCCTCCAAAAAGTGTCAAAGTCAGAAAGTTTGAAAGTGCCACGGGCTTCCAGCCCGTGTACATGGGCGGGACGCCCATGCCACCAAAAGAACCTAACCTACTTTAGTAGAACTATTTTCTGAACTTGGGTGAAGGCTCCCGCTTTCAATTGACAGAAATAAGTGCCGGATGCCAAGTCCGCGGCGTCCCAGATCGCGGAATAAGTCCCGGGTGCAACGGTGCGGTCAACCAGAGTACCAACTTCCCGACCCAAAAGGTCATAGATTACCAATTGTACTCGTCCACCTGCCACCACGGAATAGGAAATTCTGGTAGCGGAGTTGAAGGGATTGGGATACGCGCGGAGCAGGGAAAAGGTAGTTGGTATTTTCAGAGGGTCGTGATTGGGAACTGATGCTGCCTGGGAACAGTCGAAAATCTCAAACTGAGTCCAGTCCGCTACATAGGCGTAGTTGCCGGATACCGCCACACCATAGGCAGTACCTGGGGTGTCATAGAAGCCGGTTTCGGTGGGCGAGGCAGGATTTGACACATTCACCACTCGCAGACCCGCATCACCGTCCACCACAAAGGCGTAGCTGCCTGATACTGCCACGCCATAGGCAGTACCTGGGGTATTATAATGACCCATCTCTATGGGGTCAGCGGGATTAGCCACATTCAACACCCGAAGACCCGCAAGCTCATCCGCCACATAGGCGTAGTTGCCGGATACCGCCACGCCAACAGCCCAACTTGGGGTATCATAATAACCTACCTCGATGGGATTTGAGGGATTCGCCACGTTCACCACCCGAAGTCCTGCTATCCCACATCCCACGTAGGCGTAGTTGCCGGATACCGCCACGCCATCGGCAAAACCTGGGGAATCATAATAACCCACCTCTATGGGATTGGCGGGATTAGCCACGTTCACCACTCGAAGACCCGAATCCCCATCCGCCACATAAGCGTAGCTGCCCGATACCACCACGGCGCACGCATAACCCGGGGTATCGCAATAACCCACCTCTATGGGACTTTCGGGATTAGCCACATCCACCACTCGAAGACCCGAATATCCATCCGCTACATAAGCATAATTGTCGGACACCGCCACGGCAGTGGCATAACCTGGGGTATTATAATATCCCTCTTCTATGGGATTTTCGGGGTCAGCCACATTCACTACCCAAAGACCAGTAGTATATTCCGCCACATAGGCGTAGCTGCCCGATACCGCGACCCCATAGGAATATCGCTCATTATAATGCCCTACGCTCGCCGGACTTGCGGGATTAGACACATCCAACACCCAAAGATAATTCCCCTGCAACAAATAAGCGCAATTCCCATATATCGCTACATCCTCAAAACAGCCTGGGGGGTCATAATATCCCACTTCTACCGGGCTTGCAGGATTAGCTACATCTATTACTCGAAGACCCATAATATAGGACGCCAAATAAACATAGCTGCCCGATACCGTCATGCCATTGACATTATTGACTACAATAGAACCTTCCACAAAGGGATTGGCGGGATTTTCCACATTCACCACTTCAAAACCAGGATAATCTCCTATATAGACATAGCTGCCGGACACCGCCACTTCATAAGTAGAATGGGTCGTGCCAATATGCCCCACTTCTATAGGATTTTCGGGATTAGCCACGTCAACTATCCGTAACCCCCCACTCCCACACGCCATATAGGCGTAGTTTCCGGAAACCACTACGTCAGCAGCATAACCTTCAATATGACAATACCCCACCTCTACTGGATTTGTGGGATTAACAACATCGAACACATGAAGACCAGTATAGCCATCCGCCACATAGGCGTAACTTCCGGATATCGCCACGTCACAGACATGATTCGGAATACCACAAAAACCCACTTCGACCGGATGAACGGGATCGCTCATATCTAACACTCTAAATCCCGCAGCCCAATTCGCCACATAGGCATAGTTGCCGGATATGGTGATGTTGCAGGCATCGTCTGGAAGGTCGCAATGACCCACCTCTATGCAACTACCCGGATTAGTCACGGTTATCACCCGAAGACCGGAATATTCGGTCACCACATAGGCATAGTCTCTGGATACCACTAAGCTATAGGCATCTTCCCAATGGTTATTAAGTCTTCCTACCATGGTAACATTCAGGCTGTCCTGGGCAAAAGAGGTAACGATGCCTGAGAGTACTAGAAAAATCACTCTCCCACTTGATATTGCTCCGCACCGTTTCATGATAGTGCCCTCCTTAACCGAGTTAGAAAGTCGAAAAGTTGGAAAGTGACACGGGCTTCCAGCCCGTGTCCATGCGCAGTATGCGCATGGCATATTCAACCCCCCTTATGTTCCCCCCTACTACCGTAGGGGGGGAAATGCCTATGAATGGCTATGCTACGCCTATTTGAATGTATATTTCAATGGACTGCGGGTAGCTTCCCAGGTGCCACGATCCCACCGTTCCACACCACGGAACGTGACCCAGCTATACTTTCCATAGTGGACCAGCTTGTCGCCCGCGTTCTTGATGGCTTCGGGCGTTTTTCCATACAAGAACGCCACAATCTTGTCCACTCGATCAGGATGATCGGTCACCACTGCCACTGCCAGGTCAGTCGCAGAATAATCGGTGTCGCCAATGCGGATTCCGTCCTTTGCAATTACATATCTCCCCGACGGCAAACTCAACCGATCAAATGCCATGTTCTCTGAGGGGCTCCCGAGCAAGAACAGGGATTGTGCCTTGATTTGCACATCCGTAAGTTCTTTGTCCAAGACTGCCGTGGCGTCACCGTTTTTCGTCAATAGCCGCGCGACACCTTTGTATGCGGCATCCAAAGTTTTGGGCGCAGTGGAAGGCAGCACGACCAGCAGTTGCTTATCGCCATACAGTCTGGCGACGGTAGGAGGCAATTCCCGAGGATCCAATCTCCGGAACACATCGAAATCGGGATCGACTTCCAGGGACAGGGGAGTGTTATCCACACGGATTGTAACATCTTGCTTCTGCTGAGTGATCCCATAATTGGATCGGAACCGGTCGGTAGCGGTAGTCACCACCACCGGAATCTGCAGGCGGAAAACGGGAGGCGTCTGGATGATTTCCGCCGTCACCTCGTACATGGGACCGTCGCGTTCATAGGTGACATCGCCCAAGGAAAGTGTGGGAGCCCCTTTTTGATCGATCCATTGCCGGAAATACCAATCGAGATTTTCGCCGGACACCCATTCGAAAGCTTGCTGGAAATCCACCCAGCTTGCCTTCTTGAAGAGCTTCTCGCGATACACGTACCGCAACGCTTCGTAGAAGGACTCGTCTCCCACCATCATCCGAAGATCGTGGAACACCATCATCGACTTCCCGTAGCCGATCGCCCGATCCCCCGCCTCATGGCGTTCCACAAATTTCGACAACGGATAGTCATCGGCTTGATCCACGTAACTGGCATAATCCCTTAGCACATCGCGGCGGTATTCTTTCGCCTGTTCGGAACCTTCGCGCTCTTTGATAAGATAATTGGACAGGTAGGTGGTCAAACCTTCGCACCAGTTGCCTTTTTCAACGTCCACAAAGACCCCATTCCCCCACCAGTCGTGCAGGATTTCGTGCGGCAGTGACACCTGCATCACGAACGACATCTGCATGACGCTGGGTCCAAGCAGGGTGTAGCTCGGCATGCCGTAACCGGTCTCGAAGAAATTCTCCACCAAAGCGAATTTGGAGTACGGATAGGAACCGAGGAGATCATCGTACAGATCGAGATATTGCTCGATCATTGGGACATACGTGGCTGCAAGACTGCTGTCCTCAGGGAACAGAAAGGTATAGATCATCACGTTGCTGTGGCGATATTCGCCGATTCGGTATTTGCCCGCCACCAGGTATATCCCGTCCGACGGAGTCGTATCTTCCCACACCGTCCAGATGGTGTCCGCCGTTTCGTATCGTTGGGAACGACGTCCTTGAGTCACGCATTCGTACGGTCTCGGCAGCGCCACCGTCATTCGGAATGCGGACATATCCTCACCGGCGGTGGGATAATATATTCCCGCTGGAGTCAGGAATACGCCTTCCATTCCCACGATTCCGATCGTTTGGTCTTTGATGGTGGTTCGCGAAAATTCGGCGGCGCTGACCGTATCGTACATCACACCGTGATAAGAAATGCTGACCGCCAACTCGTTTTGGGGGCGCGACGGTCGCTGGACATCGAAACGGATTCCCTGAGCTCGGGAAAAGTATCCACTATCTTCTTCCACGCCTTCCGAGCCTAATTCCCTCGAGGACATCTTGGGGAGAATCCGGAACGGAACTTCCAATCCAACCACTTCCACCCGATCCACCTGGAAATCCTTGTTGAGGATGAAGGTGACGTTGGAAGTCTCGGGCATGGTCACCGTCATTCGATCCGTGGCAATGATGCTGTGACTGGTAAGATCCAATCTCAGGGTGATGTCATGGTTGGGAACTTGCACGGGCGTCGCGAAGACTACCGACAACAATCCCCAACATAGCAACGTTGTCGGAACCAAGATTGATCCGGGCATCACGAATCGTCTGCGGCGTCCTCTTCCCGAGGACCCAGGTACAGATGACGTTCGATCAAATTGACGTAAGAACTCCATGAGCTATGCCCATCCTTATCTCGTTCGATGATGTGCCGCCAGGCATTTATTTGAGCGTCCAATTCATCTATATGCGAAAGGATAAGGGCTTCCAATGTTTTCGGAACCACAGGCGCCCCGTTGTCCTTTTCGCCATGATGGCTTATGATCACGTGCAAGAGCTTCATCCGAAGTTCCTGAGGGAATTCCTCCTGCTGCTGGATGCACTGGTCAACGAAGATGGCGCCCTGTGTCACGTGACCAACCAGCCGACCGGAATCGGTATAGTCGATCGCCCATTTCCCGCCCAATTCATCTATTTTCCCCACGTCGTGCAGCAGTGCGCCCGCCAGCAGCAATTCGCCGTCAATATCCGGATAATGTCCAGCCATAAGCTGGGACAGATGCATTAGCGACACGGTGTGCACCAGGAGTCCCCCGAATTCGGCATGATGCCATAGTTTTCCGCCGGGCGCCCTGGAAAAGCGTTTCCGGAATTCCTCGTCTCTGAATATGGATTGAAGCAGCCGTTTCAAATGGTCGTTTTGAAGCGCCTCGATGCGTTCCAAAATCTGATTGTACAGACCATCCAGATCCTCCGATGCCATCTTGATCAACTTGTCCGGATCGACCGGATCGGCGTCCGTCGCCATCCTGATAATCTCGACCGACAGATCCAGAATCCCCTGATATTCCTGAACGGTCCCCCGAACCTTGACGACCTCGTCGACCTTCAGTTCCTTGTAATAATTCTCCGCATCTTCCCAAATCTTGCCGGAAATCCGAGCGGACCGATCTCCCAACTCGCAGGCTAAATAGGGCGACCCTTTCTTGCTGGTGCGGAGCTCGCATTTTCGAAGGATGTAGAACCCCTGAATCGTCATCCCGGGAGCGACGTCGATTAAATCCGGTTGTTCGATGATCTGCGCCACTCTTGAAATCTCCGTGTCTTCGGGTAACTCGCGCTTCCCATAACAAAGTAAAATACGTCTTTCAAACATAGAAATCAAGGAAAATCTTTGAGAGTTGTGTCCGGTGCCTCCACACCCAGGGCGTTGCCCTGGGCTGGCACCTTCCGCCCCGTTGGGGCTGCACTCAAGTGCCGTCATGCGTCCCCGCTGCAGTGTATCTTCTTTCCCCTGCCACTGGCATGGTTTGGACCATGCCAGCCCAGAGTGGCACGCGGCTGCCTGCATCACGCATTTGTTAGCAGTCCCGCAGGGTGCCCTCACCCCGCAGAAGTCAGGAACACCGCGATCTTGCGATCACTTTCGCACACTCAGTCCCTTTGAGGCTGCCTGCCTGCCAATTGGCTGACGGCATTGAGCAATTATCATTTTCCGACCGCATTCGTGTCTTGTCTCTTGACCCTGAAAGGGTCAAACGTGTTAGCCTGGGGCAACGCCCCAGGTGTTGGAGTTCCGCAAAACAAATTCCCCCCTACGGCAGTAGGGGGGAAATAAGGGGGGTACCTCGACCTTCCCCCCGGTATCCTGGGGGGAGTAGGTAGGGGAGCGTGATCTCGAGCGCCTGTCACACGCCCCCGTGTGACGGATGATGCAGTCCCTTGAGAATTATCTTGACTTTCGTCCCTTTTCCCCTTATATTCCAATCGTCACCAATGGCGCTATTAGGCGTCCTTGCCAGATAGCCAAATCAAGTCGGCGACTTAAGCGCTTCGGTCGTCGGGTTCTGGCGTAAGCCATGACTGCGTCACGAAGCACAGTGCGAAACCCGACATCCACCATTCGAGCAGACTATGATCCAGAGAGTTGTCAAGAAACACAGCTTGCACGACTTCTCCGAAATCAGGGAAGACCTGGAATATTGGCTGTCCAAAACACCCGAAGAGCGAATTGCTGCGGTTGAATTCTTGAGAAGGCAATACTATGGAAGTACCCCAAGACTTCAAAGAATTGCTCGCGTTATTCAACGCCCACGACGTTGACTACATGATTGTGGGTGCGTATGCCTTTGCAACCTATGAGATTTAACAGAAGAACGTGAACTTAAGATCATGAAAATGAGGTCAGACGGCCATGGATGAGGAAACTTTGACTAATCATATTTCCCATTTGAGCAAGCATCTTTTTGAAATTGCGTGCCGAATTGTCCTTAGATCTGTGTTCAATCTTAACGTTGTGAACGTCGATGGACCCTATGACGGAGGGACTGATTTTGCCGCTTTTGCAAATGATGGCTCACGCATTGATGCTGCATACCAAATCACAACACAGAAAGCTGAGATCCGAGGTAAAGCATACAAAGATGCAAAAAAAACTATCGACAAGTTGGGGGCAAGCAGATTCTATTTTCTGACAACCCTGAATCTACCGGAAATCGAAGCAAGAAAGATCGAAAGCAACATTACCAATGAATTGGGGATTCAAGCAATCTGCTTTGGGGCTAGGCATATTGCAGGTTTTTTATTGGAAGGATCCCTACTTAACCAATTCCTGGATAAATCAGGGTATCCTCTGCCCCGTGGAGTCGCCGAGTCTCCGGACTATAATGAAATGGTTCTGCACGCCTATGCTTTGGTGTCAAGAGATGCCGAAGACATGCGGAAGGGGATATACGACGACACCATATTATTCATTCTTTCTGGACATGAAGAGATCGATGAAATCCAGTTAATCTCAAAGGTAAAGGAGTTTCTTGGCGTTGGCGAAAATAGAAATGATTTGATTTCCAGGAGAATAAACGCACTATTCTTGAGGCACATCCATAGAACGCCCAATAAGTCAATCCAACTAAATCACACAGCTCTGCAAGAGATAAATCTAAGAAAAAGGGTTTATGAAAAAGAGCTCGGAGATCTAGCGGCAGCGCAAATTGACCTAATACGGAGAGATTACAATTCCGACTGGAGTCTGGAGGACTCAAGAACGGTTAGTGTCTATATTGCAGATATCAATATTTCGAAACAAGTAGAGATCCTGAGGGATATTAAGGCGGGCATTACTGCAAATTCAATTCTGAATCTTGGGCAAGGAGGCATCGACAGATTAAAGGACTATTTGCGAAAGAAACGCATTATTCCCCGTAAAAGCCTTGATGAGGCGATCGGAAAGCTTGTTAGCATTGCCGCAACTCATCCTCTCATCGCTAAGCTCGCAAGAGCTTCAGTCTATGTTGCATTAGAGGGAGCAAGTCCTATAGCGAGTGCCAAAGCTCTGGGGGCAGCGCGTTGGGACGATTATCGCATATTGACAGAACCCACCGTGGCAATACCTTGGATATGCTCCAGGCTTTATAGAGGCACAGTCAACCGTTATTTTGATAGTGCCATAAGGTCGCTCGAAAGAGCCAAGGAGTTAGGGGTTTCGCTCCATATTACATATTTCTATATTAACGAATGCGCTGGTCATCTCTTGAGGGCTCGGAAATACGCTGGTTTAGAAATGGATTCTAAGGAATTGAGTTTTTCGCCCAATGCTTTTATTGCCAATTACTACTCTCTTAAGAATCAGGGTGTGAAGGTGCCCGATAAGCTCCAGGACTATCTTTGCAAATTCAGTTCCGCAATGACAAATGAGATGCATGACATAAGGCTGTGGGTTAGATCCATAATGACTGATATACAGACGATCTTAACGAAGTCCGGAATTGAATTTATAGAGGTCCCGAAATATGACCATGTGCAATGCTCGAGATTCGAAAAAGAATATACTTATTCAATGAGAAAATACTTCATGGACAAGCCCCGACACCTTATAGAGCATGACGTATGGGCGCTCCAATTCACAAACGATCTGATCGTTAAAGATGGAGAACATTGGCTAATATTGACCTATGATAAGTCAATTATAGATGTAGGAAAAAGTGATATATATACTGGCTGGGTGACACCGCCTAACTACTTCTTGGATCTCACAGAAATCGACAGGCCGTTATCTGAGGCACAGTATGTGTCTCTTGTCCACTCATTCGCGAGTTATAGTGAGAAAACGTTGTCGGCGGGTGCCAGAATCTTGGATAGAATCATACAATATGCATCATCGCAGGAAATGCAGAATTGGCAGTTCCTTGATGACCTTCGTGAATTTAAAAGGAATATATTCGATAAGACAAATTTGGACGAGCCAAGTTGGCAGAGACAAATTGATGCAAAGACCGATGAGTTTTTAGAAGCCCATGGCATAAAAGTATCAGATAGAAGACTTGACGAAGCAGAAGAGGTTGAGTGAGTCTCCATTTGATAGCGCAACATAGAAACGCGATAAACAAAACTCTATTCCTTTCCCCTTGCGCTCTGCAAACTCCACATGACCCCATCCAATCTTCCAGTCTTCCTATTCATCAGTCTGATCCACCTTCCCCACCGGGTCTTCATTAGCATGAACAAAGAAACCGCCGCGCCACCGAACGACGGTTTTCCATATTGCGAATACTATGCAAAATGTCTAAAACCGGTACGCGATGGATAGCTGCAGAGTCTGGGAATGGACGTCCTCGGACAAAAAGGTCGAACTCTGTTTCCACCACCGGAACGAATAGCCCAAATCCACCATCACGGTCTCGTCTAACAGAACGCCTAAGCCTCCGGCAAGAGTCTTCTGAGCTGCATCAGATCCCAACCCCTTTTCCGGACTGGGATCATAACCGCCACCAACACGGGCTTTCAGCCCATAAAACGGCAGCATGACTTCCGCACCGCCGTGGATTCCAAGAGTGGATCGGAAATCCCGTCTAAGCGCGATATTAGCGCCCGCTTCGGTGTAGCCGGGGAAAGGCGGGTCGGTCCGGTATTCAATCTGAGCCCAATCCATCCAATCCAGATCCACCGCTGCCAGCACCCTCCCCAACGACAGGGACGTCCCGCCTCGAATCCGGAACGGTTCCGCGATCCGGTAATCCCAGAAACCATTGCCATAACCGGTCTCAGACCAGTCTTCGGTCGCGCTGAAGACGATCGGGGACATGATGACTGCCCCGAATCTCGCAACTGTTCCTCCTCGGAACAACACGCCGACCGACCCCCGCCATCCATGCAGACCCGTCGTCAATACCTGCTCGGTCTGAGAGGTCGAAGAGCCCGACGAGTTCCACATCAGCCCGGAGATCGTATAATCATCCCGTCCGATCCAATATTGTAGAGCGGCGCCTAAGGACACGTTGGGCGACAGATCCATTGCGGTGGCGAACGACCAGAAGCCCAACCGTCCGTTTTCCAACTCCTCGGCACTTTTCCAGACGGCAGTGGCGCTGCCCCGATTTTCAGGATCGCTGAAGGAGCTGATGCGGTCCCAATTTCTTGCCAGGTTGTACCCCAAGGCGAGCACTAATGACCCGCGATACGCTGGAACCGGGAACACGACCCCCAGATTAGATAATTTGGTAAAATTGCTGGATGCGTCGCTGGGATTGGCAAAATACAGGGTTTGGTTCTGGTAGTTCCGCTGGCTGATCGACCCATTCAATTCGATGCGACGGACTTGCCCCAACCCCGCCGGATTCCAGAACGATGCGGTGTAATCATCCGCCACCGCGGTGTAGGCGCCGCCGAATCCGATGGCTCGCGCTCCCGGATCGGAAGCCGTTCCCCCCATCAGAATCACCTCATTGAACAGCTCAGCGCCAGCCGCGAGGGTCGCGAACGCCAGCATAGAAGCAGCAATGACGAACGTGCGAATTCCAACCATGCGTCACTCCTCCTTTTTCTTGTGCTCGTCGTCCTGGTTTTCCCGCTGTTGCTGATCCCTCGAAAACGGGCGCTTCTCAGGTTGCTCCTGAGGCTGAGCCTGCGGAGGAGGCGATGGCTGCTGTTGCTGCTGACCGGGCGGGGGCGTGTACACGGGCATGCCGCCTGTCCCTCCCGGGGGATTAGAGAAGTCGCGCCGCCCAAACTGGCGTCTGGATGGCGGTGGTCCGGGCGTTCCGCCGCCGCCACCTCCCGGCGGATAATACCAGTAATACGGATCATGGTAGTAATAGTCATACCACCATGGACGCCAGTAGTACCGGTTCCACCCGAAGTACCCGTAGTAGTACGGAGGGTACCATCCCCATGGTTCGTAGTAGTAGTAAGAATAGGGATCATAGCGACGCCCGTAATCATACTGCTGATAGAGACTGTCGCTACGCACCGCAGGGGGCGACCCCTGGGCATAGGTACTGTCCGAATAACCGGGTGGTTGCTCCATCACCGTTGGGCGGCTGAGCATGGTATAACATCCTGCGGACAACAGGGCGACCACAATCAGCCCGATTACGAGGATCGCCACTGGAAATCGTGATTGAGACATCGGAGGACACCTCCTTCCCTCAGAAGTTGGATGTCGAACGGCCGTTCGAATCCTTGATATCTATTTAACCACCGTACCCGCCCTGGAAGTTCCTTAACGAATCAACTTCATCATAATCGCCTTCTGCAGGTGCAGCCGATTCTCCGCCTGATCGAACACGACCGACTGCGGGCTATCCATCACTTCATCGGTGATTTCTCTGCCTCGTTCCGCCGGCAGGCAGTGCATGACAATCGCGCTTCTCCTGGCTTGACCGACCAGCTTGGCATTTACCTGGAATTCCTTTAGCAAGCTTGCCCGTTTGGCGCCTTTGTTTTTCTCCTGCATGGACGCCCAGACATCGGTATATATCACGTCGGCATCCCGAGCGGCTTCCGCGGCGTCATGCGTGATGGTGATATTGGCTCCTTCTCTTTGAGCTCGTTCCAGGATTTTCGGATCGGGCAATGTGTCGGGCGAGGTGGCAATTCTCAGCAAGAACGGAAATCGTGCCGCGGCGTTCATCCAGGAATTCGCCACATTATTTCCGTCCCCGAAATAGGCAACCGCGATTCCATTGATTCGTCCAAGTTTTTCCAGGATGGTCAGCAGATCGGACATGATCTGACAGGGATGCAGCAAGTTCGTCAACCCGTTGATCACCGGAATCGTGGCGTGTAACGCCAATTCTTCCACTTCATGCTGATGGAAGGTCCGGATCACGATCGCTTCCACATACCGGGACAGAACCCGTGCGGCATCGGGGATCGATTCTCGTTCCCCGAGGTCGAATTCCCCGCCGGTGATGTAGATGGAATGCCCGCCGAGCTGATGCACGCCCTTCTCGAAGGACATCCTGGTCCTGAGACTGGGCTTATGAAAGATCAACGCGATGGATTTGCCCGCAAGGGGCGTTGGCATAATCCCGTCATGCATCTGCTGTTTGATCGTCAGCCCGAGATGGATGATTTCGGTCAATTCTTCCGATGTATAATCCGAAATCGCCAGAAAATCCTTGTGCATTTTGCCTCCAGACAGTGAGAAAGTGCGAAAGTAACAAGTCACAAGTGGCAAGTCACTAGTATATGCAGAAATAGAAGGTTGACAGTGTTCACATTGCTAAATATATTAGGGTTATAGGATTATAGGTTTTTTCAATTCTCTGACTTTCTAAGATGACTTACCAACCCATATATCATTGAGGATAACTCCATACTTTCTGCAATCATTTTGTCGGCTGCTGCTTTATCTATAAATCCAAGGGCTTGAGCAATATACAACTGAGTTCGTAATTCCCCGCATGACCCTTTGGCAATCCGCAGAAAATGTCTGAATTCCGCGGATGTATCTCGCTCATATCCTTCTGCAATATTTGAAGGGATAGACACTCCTGACTTTCTGATTTGGTTACTTAATCCCCAATCTTTTTCAAATTCATTTCTCTGGGTCAATTTATATACTTCAACAGCAAGTCTGCACCCACGCTGCCAAATCTCCATGTCCTCGATTCTCTTAAAAGACCCCATCTCATCTCCCTGTAATTACGAAAAAAATGCTTATTCCTTGCCACTTGCTACTTGTAACTTGCCACTGCTTTATAAAACCTGTCGCACAGCATCGATGGTTGTCCCATCTACCCATTTGATTGCGGCAACTACTTTGTCTCCGAGTTTCGGCGCTGCCGGTTTTCCGCCGCAAATCTGCTCGACTTCCTTCTTGATATCTTGTATCGGTCGAATCAGCAGATCTGACCCTTTGACCGCATCCAGCAAATCCTTACGCAACGGATTAATCGCGATGCCTCGTTCTGTAACGATGACATCGATCAGTTCTCCGGGTCCGCACAAGGTAGTGACTCGATCCACCAACACCGGAATTCGATCCCGGAACGAGGGAATCGGCAGGATCGTGCATTTCGAATACAAGCAGTTCTGCCATCCTCCGATCCCGTGCAACAACCGCCCGTCGGAATGCGTGACCACATTAGCGTTGAAGCCCACATCCACCTCGGTGGCGCCCAATACCACCACATCGACCATCGAAGCAAAATTGCCCTTGCCGTGGAAATTATAGCTGGTGAAGGGGCTGGTATTGACATGCGCAGGATTTTCCCGCATGGATCGTACCCCTTCCAGATCGAACGTCTGCCCGTCCAGAATATAATCGGTCAGCCCCTGTTCCAGCATCTTAACTGTGTATTGGGTGCTTCCTGCACGTACGAAGCGGCATTTGATCTTTTCCTCACGCATCATGTCTTCCAGGTAGATGGCAAACGACAGGGCAGTTCCGCCCGCGCCAGCCTGGAAAGAGAACCCATCCCGCATGATCCCTGCCTCACGGACGAATTTGGCAGTCAACTCCGCAATCAGCAATCGGTCGGGGCTCTTGGTGATCTGGGTGGTTCCGGACACGATCTTTTCAGGCTCACCGACCTTATCCAATACCACGACGAAATCCACGTAATTGCCCTGGATTTGCCAAGGCACACAGGGGAACGGAATTAGATTGTCGGTCACCACGATGACGCGATCGGCATACTGCGAATCCGCCAATGCAAATCCCAACAGCCCACAAGCCGACGGACCCCGGTCTCCGGTCGCATTCCCAAACGGATCCGCCGTCGGCGCCGCAATCACCGCAATGTCAATATGCACCTCCCCGTCCTGCACTGCCTGATACCTACCGCCATGCGACCGTAGCACTCCCATCCCCCGCATCTTACCCTGAGAACAATAGTCGCCGAGAGGTCCATTCATACTGCCTTCGATATGATGCACCACTCCGTTTTCCATATGCTTGATAATCGGCACATGGCACGGAAACGATGCGCTGGGAAACCACATCAAATCCTTGACTCCCAAATCGGCTGCCGCGTCAAATATCTGATTCCCCACCAAATCCCCATCCCGAAAATGATGATGACTGGAAATGGTCATCCCATCTTTGAGACCGCACATTTCCAACGCCGTCTTGATATCTTTGACCACCTTGTTCCCGCTGCATGGATAATCGATGCAAGTCGCGATGGGAGGCGCCGCTTTCCTACCCGAAGGGCGATATTTGTCCACCCCTTTATAGGGTATTGCCGGCTTGCCATTGATTTCCGTCGGCACCATCCGCCCGGCGGCGTTTTCGACTAACTTCATTGCCATATTGAAAGTCTCCTATATGTCGTTCTCACCTTGTTCCGACATCCAGCGCCTCATTTTGGTTATCCGGTACTTTTTCTTATCATCCCATATCTCTTTTCCGTCATCCGCACTTGATGCGGGATCCAGCCTTGTGGCAATGGCGTTCCGCCATAATCTGGAATAGCGCCAGCTTTCAAGCGAAGCGTAACCTGGCAGGTTGACAGCTTCTGCCCGCCAGGTTACATCCCGACCAATCGGGATTTGAAACCTGGCGGGAACCTACGACCACACACGGGCTGGAAGCCCGTGCCACTTGATACTTGCTACTTGTAACCTGTTACTTACTGACTTCCCGCCAATTCTCCGGCAGTTTGCCAACGTCCACCGCCAACTTCACCGTGCGCAGCGCCCTCTTGACCACCGGTGGATCAATCATCTTGCTGCCCAACGACACCACACCAAGACCTCTGGCTTCCGCCGCTTCAAATGCCAGGACGATCTTGGTGGCTTTGGTGATCTCCGCTTCCGACGGGGCAAATGCATCGTGTACTACCGCAATCTGACGAGGATGGATACACCCTTTGCCGTCGAACCCCAACGCTTTCGCCTCCAAAACGCTCAGGCGCAGCCCTTCCATGTCCGTTACATCGGAGAATACCGTATCGATCGGCTGCACCCCCGCCGCCCGAGCCGCATTAACCACCTGACTGCGCATCCAGAAGCTCTCCTTGCCCTCCAACGTCCGTTGGACGCCGATGTCTGCAGTATAGTCTTCCAAGCCAATCGCCAGCGCCACCACCGTATCCGCTGCAGTGGCGATTTCATAGGATTTAATCGCCCCCAAACCGCTTTCGATGATCGGCATCAGGAAGATTCCCCCACTACGTAGTAGGGGGGGATTAAGGGGGGGTCGATTGCTGTCAGACGTCCCGTCTGACAGCATTTTAGCTATCTTTTCATCAACTGCCTTAACCTGATCCGCGCTCTCGCATTTCGGGATCAACACCACATGCACATTGTGGGGAATGATATATTCCAGATCATCAAGTCCCCGCGGAATCTGGTTAATCCGCACCATCCGCTCCGCACCGTAGAAATTGACCCGGCGCAGTGCATTTCTCACCAACACCTGCGCTGCATCTTTTTCGGCAAGCGCCACTGCATCCTCCAAATCGAGGATAACACCATCCGGCTTGTGGATTCCCGCATTCAGGAAAAAGCGGGGTTCATTGCCAGGGAGGTACAGGCGAGACCTGCGGAATCGTTCCCGAGTCGTGCCATAGGTGCAGTGATCTGCCATTTCCGGCAAGTATCCCTTTCCCACATCGACACCCGCGCGCTTGACCGCGGCTTCGATCCTCGCCATGATGACGAAGGGCACCGCTCCGAAATCCTGGATTTCGATCCTGGCGTGCTTGATTTTGAACGCCGCCAGCTCCTCCAGGCACAATTGGCGGATGGATTCCCCGTACATCGAATCGACCTTGCTGGTCATGGTCAGCTTGATGCCGCCGGAATCGGTGATGTCCACCGACACCCAGCAGTCTGATCTGACGCCCTTCTCTCGGCGTCCTGCAACGCCCTGTTTCGCCATTACGCCCTCCTTTCCGCCAGTTTTTTCCGGGTATAGGGCAGCAATCCTCCTGCGTCACGGATCGAGATAATCTCCGGCGACAGAGGCGGAAATGCGAAGACCTTCCCGCGGACCATAACCTGCGATTTGCTCAGATCCAGCGCCACCGCATCGCCTTCCTTATATGCCTTGACCGCCTCCGGACATTCGATCAAAAGCAGTCCTTGATTGATAGACGCCCGGAAAAAGATTCTGGCGTAACTTTCTGCAATTACAGCCTCTATGCCGACAGCCTTCAATCCCAACGCCGGTTGTTCCCGGGAACTTCCGCAGCCGAAATTTCTGCCCGCCAAGACAACGTCACCCGCTTTGACGCCTTTGGCGAATTGGGGATCGAGATCCTCCAGCAAATGCGGCTTGATCTCTTCGGCGGTGCTGCAAGTATAAGTGTACTTTCCGGGAAATAGCATGTCGGTGTTGATATCGTCACCGTATTTCCATACCCTCATTTCGACTCCGTAATTAATTGATTATTGTGGTGCAGGATGTCCTCATCCTGCACATTTGCTCCCGCAGGCACAGTTCCTGTCAGGTTTCGCCGTAGGCGTCCATTTGGACAAGCGAAGCGTAACCTGACAGGTCTGATGCCCGTCAGGTTACATCCCAAATGGGATTTCAAACCTGGCGGAAACAGGGCGGGCAAGCCCTGCGGCACACTGGATTCCCGCTTTCGCGGGAATGACACAACTTCTTGTGGTGCAGGGTGTCCCCACCCTGCACAGACCTTATGTCATCCCGCTCACACAGTGTGTCATCCCGCACTTGATGCGGGATCCAGTCCCAATATTCTTTCGTGGTGCAGGATGTTCTCATCCTGCACATTTGCTCCCGCAGGCACAGTTCCTGTCAGGTTTCGCCGTAGGCGTCCATTTGGACAAGCGAAGC
>Ga0153916_10000043_pt1 | contig 70529 bp, 59 predicted proteins | sample Opewatmetagenome_FD_109642 | JGI IMG/M metagenome (GOLD analysis project Ga0153916, IMG submission 109642) | Freshwater wetland microbial communities from Ohio, USA - Open water 3 Core 3 Depth 4 metaG | ecosystem: Environmental > Aquatic > Freshwater > Wetlands | place: USA: Ohio, Lake Erie...
GCCCGTGACAGCATCCCCACCGACTGGTCAATGCCAAGCACGGTATGCCCTGCTTCAAATAGCACACCATCATAAAGTCCGGCCCCACAGGCTGCATCGAGGATGATGCTTTGAGCACCCAACCGCCCGAGGAATTTCTCGATAAATTGACGATGCATCTCGTCCATGCTCAGCCCAAACCTTTCCCAATAGGCTGGCGCTCCGTGGTCATACAGCGCTTCAGCCATGGTGCGCACCTTTTTCAGCCATTCTGCTCGTTCCATTGTGACACCTCACTTGAAGCTTGGATCAAGGATAGTGAATTATACTCAATTAACCAAGCGTTCCTAGATAAGGTGTAACGATATTGGTTCATATAATCGGTCGAGTTCATTAATGTGTGCGATTAATTATTTTAGCCATTAATCGACCGATTTAAATGTATCCAGTCTATAGATAATGGTAATTTAATATGGTGGTAAACCAAAGAACGCTTACCTCCCAGATTTTGGTAAGTAAGCGTTCTGTGGTCGGGGCGAGAGGATTTGAACCTCCGACTTCTTGCACCCCATGCAAGCGCGCTAGCCGGACTGCGCTACGCCCCGATAGTATAAATTGCGGGCAGATTATAGCGTATTCAGACGGTTCTTGCAACCCCTTATGAGATTCAAGGTCGTCTTCCTACCCATATTTAACACACCCGAATCTAGAATTTACAACCAATAATCAGAATCGATGGAAAATACTTGACATTAAAATGTATCTTTGATATCCTATCCCTACCGAATGTTCGGTAGGGAGGCTTGAATTTGACGAGAGAAGGTATCCTCGAAGCTGCCGCAAGGATATTTAGCGAAAAAGGGTTTCATGCTACTTCAATGCAGGATATTGCTGATGCAGTCAATTTACAAAAAGCAAGTCTATATCATCATTTTTCAAGCAAGCAAGAACTATTAACCGATATATTAGATCATGCTCTTGATCTAATTACCAACCGGCTCGAAGTAGTTCTTTCACAACCATTATCACCGGATGAAAAACTTCATCAGGCAATGGTTTCGTATTTTCAAACCATTGCAGATAACCAAAATCTCTCTGTAGTGCTTTTATTAGAGCTAAGAGCACTGGATCCTGAATTAAAAGCCCGTCAGGCATCCCGTAGGGAGAAATTCGAAAGATTGTGGAGAGATTTAATCATCGAAGGAAAGCAACAAGGTGTATTCAATGATGTTGACCCATCCCTGGCGGGAAAGGCGATACTAGGGGTGATGAATTGGACGGTAACATGGTACCGAAGTGATGGTCCGCGTTCAGCAGGGGAAATTGCTGACCTGTTTGCCGACCTATTATTAAATGGATTGCTAATCAGCTGAATGAACATCTATACAACAGCAGGTAAAGCACATATTTATCAAATCCCCTTGCACGAATTTCCAGGACTGGTTGGAAATGTCTATCTGGTAATTACAGGTGATTATAGGGTATTAATTGATACCGGCTCAGGTTTTGGTGAATCTAACCAAGAACTAGAGAAGGGGCTGGAAGAGATTAGTATTATAAGAGGAGAAGATTTATCGCTTAATAAATTAAGCCATATTTTTATAACCCACGGGCATATAGATCATTTTGGAGGATTATCCTATATAAGCGAAAAGACAAATGCAAGAATCTGTATTCATGAACTGGATCGGAGGATTGTATCAAATCATCAAGAGCGATTGTCACTGGCTGCCCATCGCTTGGAGGAATTTTTAACCGAAGCAGGGGTTAATCCTGAGCAACGGTTAAAACAGCTTGAGATGTATAAAATAACCAAAAGTTTATTCCGTTCAGTCAATGTGGATTTGACCTACGAGGCGATTGGGATGAAGTTAGGTCCATTCAAGTTTTTCCATGTCCCAGGGCATTGCGCTGGACATGTATTGATTCAGCTGCACGACTGTCTATTTAGTGGGGACCATATTTTAGAGAAGACAAGCCCACATCAAGCCCCTGAGCAAATTACCTTATCCACTGGATTGGAAACTTACCTGAACTCGTTAGAGTTCACAAGGCAATTCGCTAAAAAAGTGAAGCTTACTCTGGGAGGACACGAAGAGCCAGTTCTTGATCTTGAAAAACGGATTGATGAAATTCGTTTGATACACCATGAAAGATTACAGAGGGTGCTCGAAATTGTAGTAAATCCCCATACCATTGCAGATATTTCGAAGTATTTATTTGGAAAAGTTGAGGGCTATACAATTTTATTAGCCCTAGAAGAAGCGGGTGCCCATATAGAGTATCTTTACCAAAGAGGATTTTTACAGATCACCAATTTAAGAGAGCTAGAAGATAATTCAAATTTGGTTCCAATTCTTTACCAATGTATCGAATGCAAGATCAATGATATCTAGCTACTTTCACCAATATATTTTGTTAAAGGAGGATTTCCATGTATTCATTTGAACCGACCGAAGAACAAAAGATGCTGATTGATACTGTCGCCCGTTTTGCGCATAGTAATTTACGACCTGCCTCACATGATGCAGATGAGGAAGGGCTGCTTCCGATCACCTTGATCAAGAAAGGTTGGGAGTTAGGAGTCCTCCAAGCCTCTACACCCGAAGCTTATGGCGGGTTTGGTGAGCATTCCTCAGTGACTGGCGTTTTGGCTACGGAGGAAATGGCTTGGGGAGATCTGGCGGCTACAATTTCCGTGATGGCACCCGGGTTATTTGCTGTCCCGATCATGTTGGCAGGTAGTGAAGAACAGAAAAAGGAATATCTCCCCATCATTGTCGAAGGTGATTGGGCTCCATACTCAGCAGCACTGATCGAACAGCACTTTGATTACGATCCAAATGAGTTAAGCACTACGGCCACGCGTGATGGAGATAACTATGTAATCTCAGGTGAAAAATATTATGTGCCATTTGCCAAAGAGGCAAAAACCATGCTCGTATTTGCCTCTCTGAATGGGCAGACACAAGGATTCATTGTTCCATGTGATCTCAGTGGAATAAAAATTGGGGAACGTCAAAAGATGCTGGGTATACACGCATTACCCGTATATCCGGTTAAGTTTGATAATGTACGTATACCGAGTGTTAATCGTCTGGGTGGTGAAAATGGGCATAACTTCTCACCCATCCTCGCATCCTATTGGCTTACTACTGCTGCGCTGGCGTTGGGTGTATCCAAAGCGGCATTGGAGTATGCCATAGATTATGCCAAAGAAAGAGAAGTATTTGGCATGAAAGTGGCCCAAAAGCAGGCTATTGCATTTATGCTGGCAGAAATGGCTACCGAAATTGAAGCCATCCGTGTACTTACCTGGGAAGCCGCCTGGATGTTGGACACGGGTAAAGAAGACGCGTATAAAGAAGCTTATCTTGCTTATACTGGTGCAGCCGATATGGCAATGATGGTCACCGATCGCGCTGTTCAGGTATTGGGTGGTCATGGGTATATTCGTGAACACCCAGTAGAAAAATGGATGCGCGAAGGTCGTGGTTTCGCCATGCTATCGGGAATGGCAATTATATAAACCGTCATCAACTTGACATGTGATTGCAAAAGGAGATGAAAAAATGATTGAGTTTGAAGAACCCAAACCCATTACGAAACAAAACTATATGCTAAAGACTGTTGCTGATAATATGATGCGACCAGTATCACGTTATTTCGATGAAAATGAACATCAGATACCCTGGGACTATATTACCTTTATGCATACGGCACAAAAAGCCACCGGGATTGGCGGAGGACTTGCTCCGGGTGAAACCAAAAAAGATGCAGATGGGAAGGAACGCCCACGAATCGGTTGGCAGATGCTCGCTTTTCAATTGGAGATGTTATCCTGGGGAGATGTTGGGATATTTCTGTGTACTCCAGGAGGCGGGCTTGGATCAGCAGCCATTGATGCGGCGGGCACACCAGAACAAAAGCAAAAATTCCTGGCACGCTTTAAAGAAGAAAAACCCGCTTTTGGGGCAATGGCTATTACTGAGTCTGGAGCAGGGACAGATAACTCTGCTATTCGGACTACAGCAGTATTGGATAAAGAAAAGAACGAATGGATCTTGAATGGCGAAAAGATTTTTGTCACTGGCGGACAAAAATCACTTGAAGAAGGGAATGGTTTAGTAATTATTTGGGCTACGATTGATCCATCTGCAGGTCGAGCAGGAATACGATCCTTCGTTGTCGAGGCTGGTACCCCGGGTGTAAAAGTGACTAAGCTGGAGCATAAGATGGGTATCCGAGCCAGTGATACTGCATCTATAGTCCTTCAGGACTGCCGGGTGCCTTTCGATAATATATTGGGAAGCCCGGAAGTTCAAGTAAAAACAACTACGGGGTTTAAAGGCGCTATGGCGACCTTTGACAATACCAGACCTTTGATTGCAGCCACAGCAGTCGGTGTGGCTCGTGCGACCCTCGAGATGCTGAAAGAAATGCTGGCACAACAAGGGATCGCAATTCGATATGGGCTACCGCGACAGAAACTCACCAGCGTTGAGCGCGATGTTATTGATATGGAAATGATGTTACGCTCTGCCTGGTTATTGACGATCAAAGCAGTTTGGATGGCAGATAATCGCATATCTAATCCCAAGGAAGCTTCTATGTCAAAGGTTCGCGGTGGAGATGTGGTTACCAAAATCACCCAAAAGGCGGTTGAGCTTATGGGACCGATGGGTTACAGCCGGGACCTGTTACTGGAGAAATGGTTTCGTGATGCCAAAATAAGTGATATTTATGAAGGCACCGGGCAGATCAATCGCCTGATTGTAGCCAGAAATATACTTGGATACCGTGGAGCGGATTTGAGATAATACTTATTCTGCACTCTGAAGATGAAGTATTTTTGGTTGCCAATAGAATAAATGTTATATCTATACATAGATCCAATTCAAGCTGAGGAGGAACCATGAAGTACAAATTTCACAAAGCTGTGGTCATCGGTTCAGGAACTATGGGGGCGGCAATAGCTGCCCACCTAGCCAATGCAGGTGTATCGGTAACCTTGCTGGATATCATACCAAATAAGCTTTTACCGGAAGAGGAGAAAAAAGGATTGACCCTGGAGGACAAGATTGTATGCAATCGAATTGTCCAGCAAGGATTAGATCGCGCCATCAAATCACGACCGGCTTCTTTTTTTACCTCAGAAACACCCGCTCTTGTTTCAATAGGTAATCTGGAGGATGACCTGGGGGTCATAAAATCAGCAGATTGGGTTATCGAGGTAATCATTGAAAATTTGAAGATTAAGCGAGGCTTGATGGCGCGTATCGATGCAATCCGTCCAGCGGATACCATTGTCACCACCAACACCTCCGGTATCCCTGTGACAGAAATCGCAGAAGGTTTATCGGATGGATTTCGCCAACATTTTTTGGGAACGCATTTCTTCAATCCTCCTCGCTACTTAAAACTACTTGAGGTAATCCCAACGAAGGACACTTTACCCGAGGTGATTGACGCTATCAGCGAGTTTGGAGAATATCGTTTGGGGAAAGGTATTGTTCTATGTAAAGATACCCCAAACTTCATAGCCAACCGGCTGGGGTTTGGAGGGGGAGCCTATGCCCTCGATTACATCCTTGAGAATAACTATACCGTTGATGAAGTCGATGCGATTACCGGACCTGCCATTGGGAGACCCAAAACGGCCACCTTCAGGTTAATTGACTTGGTTGGGATTGACGTGTGGGAAGATGTCGGTGCAAACCTGGCACCTGCCATCCCTGATGATAAACAGGCTCAGCAATACCTGAATTCCGAGAAGGTCAACCAGATGATCCATTCTATGGTGGAAAAGGGTTGGCTGGGGACGAAAGTAAAACAGGGGTTTTATAAGGAGATTCGCACAGCTGAAGGAAATCGAGAATTCTGGTCATTAAATTTAAAAACGATGGGTTATGAAGCTCCGGTCAAAGTACGCTTTGAGTCGATCGGGAAAGTCAGAGATCTGGAGGATTTAGGGGAAAAACTAAAGACGATTATTGCGTCTGAAGACCGTGCTGGGCAATTGGTGCGTACACTTACGTATCAGGGGCTTTATTATGCATCCTTGCGCATACCAGAGATCGCCGATACTCCAAAGCCATTGGATGATGCCATGCGTTGGGGGTTCGGTTATGAAGCCGGTCCCTTCGAGACCTGGGATATGCTGGGTGTCCAGGAAACCTTACGCGCAATGTCTGCGGCAGGTTTTCAAGCAGCTGATTGGGTTGAAAAGATGGTTTCTTCAGGTCATCCAACCTTTTATGAATATGAGGCAGGGACCAAGGTCGGAGTGTATAACCCGGTATTAAGAAAATATGTATCAATTAAACGACCTGCATCGCTTATCCTGCTAAAAGAGCAAAAAGTAATCAGCAAGAATCCTGGGGCTACATTGTATGATCTTGGAGATGGGGTAGCTTGTGTCGAATTTCATACCAAAATGAATTCTTTGGATGAAGACATTGCTAATATGATCATTGAAGGTCAAGATCGGATGCAACATGAATTCGAGGGTTTGGTAATTGGCAATGAAGCAGATAATTTTAGTGCGGGTGCCAATATCATGCTTGTTGTTATGGCCGCTCAAATGGGTGAATGGGAAAAACTTGGTAACATAGTAAAGAACCTCCAAGATTTGAACATGCGGGCTCGATATTCACCAAAACCGGTTGTGGTCGCTCCTGCGGGTTTGTCATTAGGTGGGGGAGCTGAAGTAACCACACATGCTAGCCGTGTTGTGGCAGCCGCAGAGTTATATACTGGCTTTGTTGAATTTGGAGTAGGTGTTATCCCTGCAGGAGGAGGAACCAAGGAAATGCTCCGCAGAATTGTGAACCCGGCCATGAAAACAGAAGGTGCTGAAGCACTGCCATTCTTGCAGCGTGTTTTTATGCAAATAGGTCTCGCCAAGGTGGCAACCAGTGCCGAAGAAGCACGTCAAATGGGAATTCTGGGACCTCTGGATCGAGTGGTGATGAATAAGGACTTATTAATCACCGAAGCGAAAAAGGAAGTGCTGCACATGGCCGCCACAGGGTATCACCCACCTATACCAGAAAAGATATATGCTGCTGGGCGGGATGCTTTAGGAGCATTGCGTGTAGCCATTCATATGATGAAAGAGGGAAAATATATTACTGAATATGAATCCTTTATGGCTGGAAAACTGGCTTATGTGATGACTGGTGGAGAGCTAAGCCGTCCTACCTGGGTGGATGAGCAGTATATATTGGATTTGGAACGTGAAGCTTTCTTATCACTGTGCGGTGAAGAGAAAACCCGCCAGAGAATGGTCAACATGTTGCAAACTGGCAAGCCATTGCGGAATTAATAATGGAGATGGAATATGAAAACAAATGATGCTTCTCGAGATCCAGTGATCGTTGCAGCTACCCGAACGGCCGTTGGGAAAGCCAAGCGTGGCAGCCTAGCTACCGTCAGACCTGATGATATGGCAGTGGCAGTGATTAAGGATTTGCTCAAACGAGTTGATGCAATAAAACCAGAGGAGATCAATGATGTTATCCTGGGATGTGCATTTCCTGAGGGTGAGCAAGGACTGAATATGTCACGCCTGGTTGCCTTAAGATCCGGTTTACCAGTTTCCGTACCAGCTGAGACCATCAACCGCTTTTGTTCTTCCGGGATGCAAAGCATTGCCCATGCGGCTTTTGGTATCATGGCTGGGCAGATGGATTGTGTCATCGCCGGTGGCACTGAATCGATGACGATGGTGCCTATGACGGGATTAAAATTTTCTCCTAACCCATATCTGGCAGCGGAATGGCCAGGTGCTTACCTGGGGATGGGCCTAACGGCTGAAAATGTAGCAGAAAAATATGCGGTAACCCGGGCTGATCAGGATGCATTTTCTTATAACAGCCATATGAAAGCGATACGCGCAGTTGAATCAGGGTTGTTTGATCCTGAAATCGTTCCCGTCCAGGTGGATTTGGTTGAATATGATAAATCAGGAGAAATACGCAAGAATTCCTTTCCATTCAAACGTGATGAGGGGCCCAGGGCAGATACCACTCTTGAAGCGCTTGCCAAGCTAAAGCCTGCGTTCAAGGAAGGGGGGACTGTCACGGCAGGTAACTCCTCTCAAGTGTCTGATGGAGCTGCAGTGGTAATGATTATGTCGCAAGCCAAGGCACAAAGTATTGGCGTCAAACCATTGGTTCGTTTTATCGCTTTTGCCGTTGGTGGAGTTGATCCGGAATATATGGGAATTGGTCCTATAGTCGCCATCCCTAAGGCTCTTAAATTGGCTGGATTAGGATTGGCTGATATTGGCCTAATTGAGCTCAACGAAGCTTTTGCGGCCCAATCTCTTGCAGTTATACGTGAGTTGGGAATCAATCAGGAACTCACCAATGTGAATGGTGGTGCTATTGCTTTAGGACATCCACTAGGTTGTACGGGTGCAAAACTAACCACACAATTGATTAATGAAATGAAGCGGCGTAATGTTCAATACGGCATGGTGTCCATGTGTATCGGGGGAGGCATGGGTGCAGCTGGAATATTTGAGAATATCAATTAATTAAGATCAATATATTAATTAGATCAGAATTGAAGGAGAGTTGATATGACAGAGTACACTGTTCGACAATTAATCCTGAATCACGAGAGAGCCTTTATACCTGAAAAAGCTGTTGGCGTAGATACCGTAATCCAGTATCACCTAACTGGAGAAGAGGGCGCCGATTGGATTATCACCATCAAGGATGGGATGTGCAAGGTCACGGAAGGGATTGCTGAAAACCCCAAAATGACAGTAACGGCTGATGGAAGAGAATTTGGTGACATCCTTTTGGGTAAAATGGACGCGATGGCAGCATTCATGCAAGGTAAACTGCAACTGAAGGGTGATTTAAACCTTGCCATGAAGTTTACCTCATTCTTCAAAATGAAATAATACTAAATAACAGCTGAGTGCCTGTGATTATTTTATCCACAGGCACTCGGGATTTAATCCATGAAATTAGGGGGTCATCACATACGCAAGATGTTCTCTTCAATCGTTGATTTTGTCACTTACCGCATACTCAATTTACCCTTAAATCTTTCTTCATGAATATAACGTAGTTAATTTGCATATGTTTCAGAGAATAGATAAACAATTTAATTCATAGTCTTGAACGAAAAATCCGCTGCAAATAATCAGCGGCTTTGGTTAATAAATATTATTATGTCCGAAAAGTAAATTTACTAACCTCTGTTTGTACGTTTTCCCCTACTAATACTTAATTATTGATTGGATATAAGTGAATATATGGTAAACCATTAGCGATAAATTTGAAGTGAATGAGATATGTAATAAGAATGATATGAAGAATTAGGATTACCCCTTTTTTTCTTCTTCGTCTGGTTTTTTCTCCTCATCACCCTTCAAACCTTTTCGGAATTCGCTAATTCCTTTGCCTAGTTCACCACCAATATTTGCGATTCGCCCGACTCCGAAAACGAGTATCACTATAATTAGGACGATTAATAACTCCGGTGCTCCCAACCAGCTTGGCATTCTAATTTCTCCTTATAATCGAATAGTACTACTTGATTCTATTATACATCTAAAGGCAATATTGCTAGGTCGGTCGCAGATTATAAATTATTAACCTTTAAAAACGGAACAAGCCCCAATTCGTACCTGATAAGATAGAACAGGCGAAGATAACAAATAACACGAATAAGATAATACCACAACCAATCCCAGTACAAGAGCAACCACGCCCAAAACCGAATCTTTTTTGTAACCAGTCAAAGAGCCAATCAAGTAATAAAAGTTTTAATAATCCCGAAAAGCAGCCTGGTCTTGAATTCATTGCACTCTCCTTGAAGAAGCCAGTCAAAATAACAATGTTTACCTAGCAACATATACGCAGTACGGGAGGGTAAGTTTCAATTATCGAATCGTATTGTTACGATTTTGTGTCCTTCAATATGAAGGTTTATTTGACCTTGCTGAGATATCGATAATGGTTTAATTATCTTTTCGTCTAACCCAACAAGATGAACCTGTTTGAATGATTTCCAAGGTTTAAGGGAGAATGTGATTGGTGATGCTGAGATATTAACCCCTCGTACTATTAGGCATGAATTATCTTCACCTAACTTTATGGCAGTAATAATAAATTCCTGATTACTATTCTCGATAAAAGAGAATTTTGATGGGAGGTGTCCGGGATGGATTGGAGCGTTTATTGCTTTCAAAGGTGTATTAAAGGAGTATGCCTGCTGAATGGAAGGATACCAATTTTTATCGCTGGGGATAATCGAGTAATCAAAGGCATACTTTCCGATCATTTGTGCTTCTGGTGTTGCAATCCCCATCGGTCCAGCATGACCTTTTCGTGTTGTAATATCATCGCGGGATAACCATCCAACGCATCGCAGGAGCGTGAGTGCAATTTCGACATTACCATCTTCAGTTTTGAACACCTCCACTTCAGGTAAACCGCGATTAGCAATAGCCAAGCTTGTTTGATTATTAGAGACAATCGTAAACTGGCGTTGGGGCACTTCTGGTCGAGGAGATTCTTCCCAGGTTTCATCATAATTGGGAATCCCAATAGGCCGGAGTACGATTTCGAAATGTCCATCATGCACCGAATTAATGCATGCAAATGGTGCAGGAAAATGTACTCTTAACCGATGATCACATGCCTGATTATCGATCTCGGCATGAATATCAATCCTTGGAACACCAGGTACAAGAGTAATGGTGCATACAATTTTGTCATTTATTTTCTCTCGGCTTCGTGTTGTACGGTCCTCTGAGATTCTGATGGGAATTTTCAATTCTGATAGGATGGTAAGTCTTTGAAAGGTCTCGTTTTCATCTTGCTCGAGTTTAATGGTCCGAGCAAATTTAGAGCTATCGTTTTTTGGTGGACAATAATTGTACAAATCACCACAGTCAGCATTATCGATAAATCGATTAAGACCGGTAAAAATCCGGTTAGTTCGTTTATCAGTGATCGAGATTGTACCTTCTGAAAACTTAGCTTCCACAATAAAATATTCATTTTCAATCGTGCCAAGTTTTTTAGTTGATTTTTGCTTATTACCGAGTAACAACTTGGAAAATAATGGAATTCGTGAAATCTGATTAATTACAGGCAGGAAACCTCGGACCAAAGGGGTAGGATTTATTGGTTTTGATGTTCTGGGTATCTGTTCATTTTGTCCTCGGATCCAATAACCGCAATATCCATGTCCGGGAATATCACGTGCTACCAATGATAGGCCGATTTCAGGATCTGAGTAAGCGTGTATGATAAATTCACTCACATTTGGATCAGTAAACATCACATCCAAGCTAGAGGTGCCTTGTCTCCATTTATTTATGTCAACTTGACCATGAACAGATAATGTAACTTTAATTAAGGCTCGATTTTCTTCACGCTCAATTACTAAATTACGGATGACCATTCCGGCAACATTTCCTTCGTGGATCATCCCCAGGGCTTGTTTCAATCCTTTTTTATCAAGTGTCATTGAAATTAATTCACTGGGTCCGATTCCGGTATGATGGTATGGAATAGCGTTACCTAAATCATCAATAATTTCGAACGAAGCATATTGGTTATCGAGCTTAATGGTGAGATTAATCAATCCTGTTTGTGGAGAATCGTTTGGGTTAAAAACAATGATTGATGAAAGAATATTTTGTTTATTATTTGGCAAGTTTGGATTATCAGGATGCCTGGTATCAATTCGATCGCCTATCCTTTGTAGGCCTTGATCAATGAGATCGCGATTGATTTGATCGACTTGGTCAAACCTAACCTGCATTTCGTTTGCCACTTGATCGATCGATGTTCCACAGATCGAATCATGGGGGTGGCATTGCATAAGGAGTTTCCAGGCGTAAAGTATGATGGAATTTTGATCTGCCAGATATTTGTGAGGTAGATTATTTTGATCGATTGGTTCTGCAGCCGATTCGGAATTCTCAAGCTGGCTAGCCCAAGCAATTAATGGTTCAACCCACTTTATCAAATCGGTTTCACACACATGATTACGTTGTTTGAGAGATATGCGTGTCGATAAGACATTTTGAAGTAAGGCTATATGTTTTGATGATCGCAATTCACCTGAGATTATCGGTAGATGGGCTTCGGTCGTATCTAATTGGGAACGAACTGAAGCGAAATATAATGGTAAATTGGAGTGTATAAGATCATTCTGGTGTGATTTTATTTGATAAGTCTGTAATGAGATGGAAAGGTCTCTTGGAGGTACCATATGGTCTGTGCCATGCAGCAGTAGATACTGTCCGGTCACAGAATATGGTGATAACGAAAGACTACGCTCACGAATCTCATTAATAAATTTATCAGGGTTCGAGGTCGTCAAGCTGGCGGCGTTGCTGTAACTATCACGCAAATAAGACAACAATACGCTGGAACCATCAGGCGCCTTCCAAATGAGCTCACAGGGTTGTTCATCCAATCCTCTCCAAATGCACGCAGTTTCGATCCCAAAACCAATTAGGATTTGTGGCATTTGGCCGATATGTCCGAACGTATCCGGAAGATATCCAATTGACATTTTCCCACCGTATTTTTGGCAAAGCCGATTTCCTTCCAGTAGGTTTCGAATGTGTGACTCAGGAGCAAGTAAAAATTCGTCCGGGCTGATATACCATGGACCGATAAACAAGCGACCAGCTTTAATGAATTGAATTAAATCTGCTTCACGTTCAGGATGAACTTGGAGGTAGTCTTCAAGGATGATAGTTTGACCATCCAATAGAAAGTATTTAAATTCCGGGTCGTTTTTTAAGATATCCAATAATTGATCTATTAAGTATATGAGTTTAAGACGAAATTGCTGGAATGTCAGATACCATTCCCGATCCCAGTGTGTATGACTGACAAGATGAATTGTGCTCATGAGGTTATAAGAGAAACCATGATCGTGTTTTGGATTTTATGCCTGATGACTTGCTATCAATCTTTAGATTCCAAGTTCTTGATTTCCTCTTTCAATGTTGGGATTATATTCTCAAATGGAATGATCGTTTTTTCCGGCATGTCTCGCCGTTTATATTCCACACCGCCATTTTTAAGAGATCGCTCACTAATAGTAAGTCTAATTGGGTTGCCAATCAGATCTGCGTCATTAAATTTAACTCCCGGGCTTTCTTCACGGTCATCGAATAAGCATTCTAGATGTTCATCGATAATATTTTGATATAGTCTATCTGCCTTATAATGCCCCTCGCTTTCATTATCCATTGATTTCCACGGTAAAACGATCAGGTGAATTTGGTACGGGGCAACGGTTATTGGCCATATAATTCCATGATCATCATGATGTTCTTCGATAATACAAGACAACAACCGCCCAGTGCCAATGCCATATGAACCCATGAATATATGATTGGATCTTCCCTCCCGATCCAAATAATTACAACCCATTGATTCGCTATACTTCGTACCGAGTTTAAATATATTCCCTACTTCTACCCCACGAGCTGAGCGTAGGGGACAGCCACAAACGACACATTCATCCCTATCCTTTGCCAGGGTTATGTCTGCAATAATTTCAGCTTGATAATCCCGGCCAAAATTAACATTTCTCAAATGATAGCCTTCATCGTTTGCACCTGAGACAAGATTCATGGACTGAGGGATGATATCATCCACAATTACCATCACATTCTTCAAACCGACTGGAGAGGCATAACCTGGAACCGCACCCACCCCACGAATTTCTGTGTCCACTGCTGGGCGAAGAGAAATCGCATGCAAGATATTTGCGAGTTTGGTTTCATTCACCTCCATATCTCCTCGGACGATGATAAAAACGAAACGCTCAATTGTTTCCTTGCCTTGAGGGATCGTAGCAATCATAAAAACAGCTTTAGCAGTTTTATAAGTCGGTATGGACAAATAGACGGCCAGATCTTCGATAGTTTTACAATCAGGGGTGGCTACTTTTTCCAATGGAAGCTCATACTCGTCCATAATGATCGGTTTTTTATAAACTGCAATTTGACGATTAGCTGAATAATTACAGTTATCGCAAATCATTAACGTATCTTCTCCAACAGGGCTGAGATACATGAACTCGTGGGCAATATTACCTCCCATCATACCGCTATCAGATTTAACCGCAAGCACGGTTAAATCACATCGTTGGAATATTTTCTGGTATGCACGAAAGTGAGCTTCATACTGACCGTCCAATCCGCTTTGATCTGCATCCAAGCTATAGCTATCTTTCATCGTGAATTCTCTTGCCCTGATTAAACCCGCGCGTGGGCGAGGATCATCACGCCATTTTGTTTGAATATGATAGAGCAATTGCGGTAATTGGCGATACGATCGGATTTCATCACGAACTAAGCTTGCGATCACCTCTTCATGAGTCATTGATAGAACCATATCATGGTTATTTTTATCTTTAAAGCGACCCATTTCGCTGCCAATTTGGTACCAACGGCCTGATTCTTGCCAGATTTCAGCTGGATGAACTACTGGCATTGTAATTTCTTGTCCTCCGATGGCATTAATTTCATCTCGCATGATATTCTCTATTTTTGACAGAGAACGTTTCGCCAAAGGTAAATAAGAGAATATCCCCGCTCCCAACTGGCGGATGAATCCTGCCCTCAAAAGCAGCTGGTGACTGGTTGTTTCTGCATCAGCGGGTGTTTCCCGTTTAGTTTGACTAAATAATTGTGACATTCTCATTGAATGCCTCCTTATTCAAAAACGCCCTCTGGCATTCAATCCAGAGGGCGTTTTATGTTTATAAAATTTCTTCACCTGATAAACACCATCAGATCGATAACCATTATTGGATTTCGATCAGTAGGTTCGGGGAGTAAATTAAATTGGTTGATCATAAGAAGTAAGTGTACCATGGGATGAAGAAGTGTCAAGACAAGTATGCGATATATACGCTAATACGATATATATAATAATCCGAGATATAAATTATACATCTTGCGTATAGACATTATGTACCCGGTACTCCATACATTTGATCGGGTCCCAGAATTTCAGGGTATTGGTTTCGTAATAATTTGCGTGATTCATAACATAAGTGGCATGCATCCGCATATCTATCTGCACAAGGTAATTTGTATCTCTCTGCTAATTTGACCGGCCCTCCTTCAAGTAACGGACTAATAATTGGGTGGGTGCGTGGGTCAAAAGCTTCACATATCCCTTCAAGTGATGAGTTTAATATATTTCCTATCGAAATTCCTTGACAAATGTGGAGATTTCCAAAAGGATCTATATGGACGCGTCCAGGATCTTCCAGGTTTTCATGCGGACAAGTTGTAAAAAGAGATGATGGATATAAGGTCGTTTTAGGGACTAATTTTACGGCAGCTCGACCACGATACATGATTGACGCTGATTCTGGAGGTATTTGACCGATGGTTGAGACTCCTTGAATATCGGATTGTTCAATGCAGATGATACCCAGAGGAATATTTAGTTTTTCTGCGATTATAGATACATTTTTAGATTGCTGGCTTACTTTTTCGTTAAAATGGAAAAGATCACTGCTAATAGTCAGATCCTGAATTTTACCAACCAACGGTGATAAACACAGGGAGGCATCTTCTTCAGAAGTTGCCCAATAGCTATTAGTTACAATCCCAATTTTGAATCCAAAGACTACAGCCTCATTAATACCAGCCATCATTGTCTGGTAATATAAAAATGGCTCACCGCCTTCAAAATATATCCATTCCACCGAACCAGATTCCTTTGCCTGGTTCAATATATGTCGGATTGTTTCGACCGTCATTGTGCCACTTTGCCATGGGCTACCCCAGGCAAAGCAATGATCACATTCAAAAGTACACTGGTATGTTAGCAATAAATGCAATCCATTCAGTTTCATAGTTTGCCTCTATTCTTGATAATCTGCATATACCTCGGGATTAACACAATTAGGAAGATGCTCACCTGCCAGACCTGCAAGCAGGTTTTCACATGCTAGATCAGCCATTTTACGGCGGGTTTGTTGTGTAGCTGAACCAATATGCGGGACAATCAGACAATTTGGTAAACCATACAATGGGTGAGTCGGAGCTAACGGTTCTGGATCAGTCACATCAAGGGCTGCGGCAGCAATTTTATGGTTTACCAAGGCATCTACGATTGCTGGTGTGTCGACAAGCGGACCACGTGCAGCATTGATCAATATCGCGGAGGATTTCATCATAGAGAGCGCGGATTGATTTATCATCCCCCGTGTATCTTCAGTGAGTGGTGTGTGTAGAGAAACAATATCGCTATTTTTAAGCAGTTCAGCTAATGGTACCTGAGTAGCATCATTCTCATTTCTGGTATCGGTGTCTGAAAACAGGATTTTCATCCCGAATCCAATCGCCCTCCTGGCTACAGCTTTACCGATTTTTCCCATGCCAATAATGCCCAAAGTCGATCCATTCAGTTCCATACCCAACCAACCCGAGGGTGACCAGGTCTTCCAACGTCCTTCGCGAGCATCCAAACTTGCTCGAGGGATATTCCTGGCGATAGATAATAATAAAGCCATAGTTAGATCGGCCGTACTCTCGGTTAGCACTCCCGGAGTATTCCCGACTGGTATTTTTCGAAGTGTGCAAGCCTTAACGTCGATATTATCGACACCAACTGCCATATTACTTACCACTCGTAAATTTTGAGACTTTTTTAGCACTCCTTCAGTTACAGGAATTGTCAACAAAGTGAATAACCCTTGCGTTTGGGGAAGCAAATCAACCAGGGTAGGATCCCATTCGGTTGCGTCGGTTGGACCTTCGAATATCTTGCATCGTTCGAGCAATGATGAGATCCATTCCCGTGGAAGTGTGTGTGTGATGAGGACAAGCGGAAGAGTTTTTGTAGTCATAAATCAAGATTGAAAATCGAGGGAATCGACAATTTGAGGTTACTCGCAAAATTAATAAGATTATACTCTAGGCAAATGGATGTAGATTTTTTACTTCGAAGGAAAAACTAATTTAACCTTAATCAAGCCTCGATTGTTATCTATTGACCCTACTTTCCTTTCGGGTTATGCTTAACCCCATCATGAACCAAGAAAGTCTATCGCGTAGAAATTTCATAAAATTATTTGGGGTTGGTCTAGTCAGTATAGGAGCTCACCCCAAATTGCATTTTGATACCGGGGTAGTATTCCCAGACTACGAAAAGCTTGGACGGGTTTGCATTATTGGCAAGGTCGAAATAAAATCCGCACCCTATGAAGGCGCTCAAACAGTCGGGGCGCTCTATGAAGATGCAGTTGTACCATGGTTACGGGATGTTGTAGCAAAGGAACCCAATTTTAACTATTTTAGCCAGAGGTGGCTCGAAACACTTGATGGGTTCATATATGCTGCTAATATTCAACCAGTAAGGAACATTCCAAACAATCCTATTGATGGATTACTACCTACGAGCATGGGTGAAGGAATGTGGGCGGAGGTGACGGTCCCATATGCAGACATCGATTTAGTAAATGCACCCTCATCGAATTCCTGGGTACGTGCACGCATCGACCAGGGTCTTCCCTTACGGGTATATTTCGGTCAAGTGTATTATATAGACCAGATCAAAACTTCTGACGATGGAAGCGTTTATTATCGTGTAAATCCGAATTATTATGGTGGAGTGGATATGTTTTGGGTACCGGCAGAAGCTGTGCATCCAATTCCACCGACAGAAATGTCACTGATCAATCCTGATGCTGAGAATAAAAAAATTGTCGTTGATGTAAGCAGACAGACATTGTCTTGTTATGAAGGGGATACAGAAGTATATTATTGTCGCGTCTCCACAGGTGCTAAATACGACATGTACGGTAATCCTGTGGAAAAATGGTCAACACCTTTGGGTTCTTATTTAATCTCTAGGAAATTCATCTCCCTTCAAATGAGTGGTGGAACAACAGGAGCTCCGTACGACTTGCCCGGGATCGGTTGGGTATCGCTATTTGCCACTGGAGGGATCGCCATACATGCAACAGTATGGCACAATGATTTTGGGACTCCCAAATCACACGGTTGTGTCAATACACTGCCCGAAGATGCAAAGTGGATTTTTCGTTGGGGACTTCCCCAAATTCCTTATGATCCCGGAATGGTAGATATATCAATTTCCGGTGAGCCTAGCACAACTGTACTAGTCATAGAGTCTTAGTCTATTTTATATAAGGTGCTTAGGAACTAAAAAATGTATATGGAGTTTTTTTGTGGAATCCAAAAGTAATTTAGTAGTAGCACATGGGAAGATCGGAAGTCGCGGATATTTATTTCTACATGCGTTAGCTTTTGTTTTTGGCTTTTCCCTGATATTCGTGATTGGATGGGGTGGCGCTACAACCCTCCTGGGTCAACTGTTCGTCACTTACAAGCTTTGGATAGCACGCATCGGAGGCCTGGTATTAATCATCTTTGGTCTGGCAACTATGGATATCATTCACATTCCGTGGTTTTACATGGACACACGTCAACAATTCAAAGGCAAGACTGGCACATTATGGAGCTCTCTGGCTATGGGGATTTTTTTCGCCGCCGGTTGGAGCCCATGTATTGGTGCAACACTTGGAGCTATCCTCACCTTGGGTTTTAGCTCAGATACGGTCGGCCAGGCGATGTTTTTATCATTTGGTTATTCACTGGGTCTTGGGATTCCATTCTTGCTTTTAGCACTCGCCATTGATCAAGCACTACCTCTTGTTCGACGGTTACGTAGATATATGCGGACATTTCAAATTATCGCGGGATTGTTGATCATTACTATAGGTTTACTGATGATTACTGCGCAAATGACGGTTATAGCACGTTGGGCACTTCAATCGGGTTTATACCTCGATTTCCCTTCTAGCGGGCAAATACCTAGCTTAATCACCGCAGTAGTTGCTGGAGCGTTATCTTTTTTATCTCCTTGCGTTTTTCCATTGGTACCAGCATACCTGGGATATTTGAGTGGACACGCAATAGCAGCATCCCAACCAGAAGTGGTAGAAAAGGTTAGTGTATAAGACTTTGTATCTCGGACCCGCTATGATATGCAATCGCTGGAATCTGAATTCAACTTTGAATTCTTTCCATAGATTGTGTTTAAATAACGGATAATAAATTATTAATAAAAGAATAATAGAGATAACGAGGAAATTTGACTTTTGGAGTTAGTAAATGATAGAAGTTAAGTTGTATAGTCGTAATGATTGTCATCTTTGTGATATCGCTCAAAAATACCTGGAGGAGCTGCAACTAACTATTCCTCATCATTTAACGATTATTGATATAGATAGCGATATCAAATTAAGAAATTTGTATGGGTTCAACGTACCGGTCGTATTAGTTGGTCCATATAAATTATCTGCTCCAATCGAGAAGAAAGATTTGGAAATTTCGCTTATGGCTGTCCAACATAGTCGAGAGCAGGAAGCGAAGCTGGATAAGGCGATCGATGAAGGGCGACTACAAATTCCAGTTAATTGGACTAAATCAGATGGAATTAGTTTGTGGTTATCCCGACATTATTTGGCATTATTCAATATCCTAATATTTTTATATGTGGGGATCCCTTTATTAGCACCTGTATTAATGAAAGTTGGGGCTACCACACCAGCGAAGGCAATTTACTACGCATATGGATACGTATGCCATCAATTCGCCTTTCGCTCCTGGTTTTTATTTGGTGAACAGATAGCATATCCTCGAGCTGAGGCTGGGGTCAGAAGCCTAATTTCTTTTCAACAGGCGACAGGGTTAAACGGATATGATTTGTTATCTGCCCGGGCATTTGTTGGAAATGCACAATTGGGATATAAAGTGGCATTATGTGAACGTGATGTTGCTATCTATGGAGGAATTCTTCTATTCGGGTTATTATTTGCTGTCCTACGACACAAGGTAAAAGCAATCCATTGGGTAATATGGATCCTAATCGGAATAGTACCCATTGGTTTGGATGGCTTTAGCCAATTAATCAGTCAGCCTCCTCTAAATTTGATCCCCTTTCGAGAAAGTACGCCAATCCTTCGTCTTGTGACTGGTTTCTTGTTCGGTTTCGTTACTGCGTGGTTTGGTTATCCTTATGTCGAAGAATCGATGGTAGAAAATCGAAAATTTTTGGATGGGAAATTCTCTCAAGCTTTGAAGTGGGCTGAATCGAAAATTACATCGAAAGAATAACCTGTGCCATTTTACCAAGCGGGATTGATAAAATATTATCGATTTTCTTCTCTTGAAAATCCGGGTTTATACCATGCGATTTTTACTAGGCATGGTGGAATTTCACCATCACCGTGGAAAAGTTTAAATTTTGGTGCATCAGTTGGGGATGATATCCAGCGAGTCATGCAAAATCGTGAGAAAGCCCTCTCCGTACTACAATTGAAACCAGAAAGTGTTTATGATACATTCCAAATTCATAGTACTGAGATAGTATCAATAGATCAGCCGCTACCTCCGAATGTAACTCATTTAAAAGCTGATGCAATTATCACCAATAAACCAAATATCACCCTGATGATGAGATTTGCTGATTGTGTTCCCATACTATTATTCGATCCTGTTAATCATGTGATCGGAATATCACATGCTGGTTGGATGGGCACTGTGCATAAAATCGCCGGAATGACAGTACAAAAAATGAAAACGAACTATGGTACAAATCCCAATAGCTTACTGGCGGCAATTGGACCTTCCATAGGTCCTGATCATTATTCTATTGGCGATGACGTTGTAGAAAAAGTGCATTCAAGTTTTGGGAATAAGGACGAGCAGTTAATCATCGTTGATCATGGAAAGTCATATTTTGATTTATGGAAAGCAAACCAAGTTGTTTTGAATGAGATTGGTGTAAGCAATATTGAAGTTGCTGGAATTTGCACCAGCTGCAATATGAATGATTGGTTTTCACACCGGGGCGAGCATGGAAAGACGGGCCGTTTCGGGGTAGTTATAGGTCTTTGCGCATAGGCAATGCATGTGGATGAGCTTTCAAGAAAACAGAATAACATTCGCACAAACTATAATCAAGTAGTAGAACGGATTAATATTTCAGCCAGGAATGCTGGCCGCAAACCTGAGGCTATTCGATTGGTAGTTGTCACGAAGACTCAGCCAGTAGAAGTGATTCAATATGCCATTGATGCTGGAGCGATAAATTTCGGTGAGAATTATGTAGAAGAAGCCATTCCTAAAATCCAAGCCTTAACCAGAAATCAGTTAATCATCTGGCACATGATAGGGCATGTTCAAAGTCGCAAAGCTCAACACGTATGCGAAAATTTCCAGTTTTTACATTCTCTTGATAGTGTTAATCTTGCTGAAAGACTTAGTAGGTTTGCTCTCACTTTGGATAAATCGTTATCTGTTTGGATGGAATTTAATGTGAGCGGAGAAGCATCAAAATCTGGATGGGATATTAAGAATAAAGATAATTGGGAAAATATCCTGCCAGATATAGCCAAGATTCTCTCTCTACCAAAATTAAATGTCCTCGGTGTGATGACCGTACCTCCATATTCCCAAGATCCTGAAGCGTCACGACCTCATTACCAACTTCTCCGTGAATTTCAGGAATATGTAATTGGTCAATTTCAATTAACGAGTTTCAATGAGTTGTCCATGGGAATGAGTTCAGATTATGAAGTTGCTATCCAAGAAGGATCGACATGTGTTCGCATTGGGCAGGCGATCTTGGGTCCAAGGTTTGGTTAAGTTAGGAGATTGGATGATCACATACATAATCAATATCATAAATATCATTGTTTAACTCATCACCTTGTTGGTGATCATTAAAGTATTTCTATCTTATTTTATGTCGCCATATCATCCATTGAGATTGAATCTTGATCGAGTTGTAGATCCAATGCTTAGGCCCATTCGAAACATTATCCCTCCACTAGGAATGATGGATCTCAGCCCCATTGTTCTTATTGTAGTTGTACAGATATTGGGAAGGGTAATCAATAGTATATTAATATCAGTATTTCATTGATAAAAAGTATCAATTTTCTTTTACTGCTGGACAAATAATAAACGTTGTGTAAATAATAAGCGGAAGAGAATAATTAAAATTAACCTATTGAGAAACCTACACAATATTATATTTAATCGATATCGGTAAATTAATCCCAGCGATCATCATTAACCATAAGACATAATAAGCAATATTCCTTATATCTCCCGTATTGTTGGTATATGCTGCAAAGATATAATTTATCGTCTGTGGATCACATTTGGTGCTTAAATATTCTAACGCATTTAATATTTCTTCTTGACTGCCATTAGCAAGAGCTTTAACCACAAGCTCTTCAGCTGGTTTGCCTGGGGCGACCGTGGTACCGATTTTTGTAGCGTAATCAATCAACCATTGTGTTTCTGTCAAATCAATCAGAGGCTTGGGCGCGCAGCTATTTTTTCTTCTAAGCTCATCGAATGCTTGAATGGCGGCGTTCCGAACCACCCACTCACTATCTTCCAATTGAATAGTTTCTAAGATTTTGATCGCCCAAGGTTGATTCACCCGAATTAGTCCAAAAGCAACTGCACGTCGAACCAGCAAGTCCTCCATGCTGCTTCCATCCTTAAGGGCTGGATGACCTTCTTTTGGATTATTTGCTAATGCTTCAGCAGCATATCTGCGCACTAACTCATTTCCATTCAATAAGCTAGACGCTAAAATTTCAAGCGATTGTTTATCTCCGATGGCAGCTAATGCCAGGCTGGCTGCACGAATCGAGGATGGAGATTGTTCTTGTAATAATGAGTTTAAATCCTCAATGGATTTTTTCTCTTCCAGAATCCCACATCCCAATGCGGCTAATTGCTTTAGATTTGGATGGTCAGATTTTAATAATTGTCGGAAATATAAAGAAACACCAGCCTCTCCAGAAAAAGCCATGGCTGAGATTATTTTAGCTGCCAGACTAGCGGTATCTTTTTCTTTCTGTAATACCGAGGTTAAAGTGCGTAAAATTATTGTACGCCATGGCCGATTTTTAGGGGAGATTCGTAACCACCGGGAGATAAATAAATGATTGGTATGGAGGATATCGTCGTCTTGGAGTAAATTATTAATCAGCGGTGTAACATCTCCATTACGGGCAAAATAATACAATGTCAAAGTTCTTCCAATCCAAGGAGGTTGACTTTGTATCTGATTAATTGTTCCAATATCTGTTAATGCGTTACCAGCGAGATAAGCACTGAATATGGGGTGGGAAAAGCCATAATGTGTACCCGGATAACTCACCAGAAAACCGTTATTGATCAGTGCATCAATCCCGTTGATATTTTTGATATGATGAAATTTTTTAGAAGTTGTTTGATCTGAAGTTGTAGATTCTACAGGCAGATCGGGAATTAACGGATTAGCGTCAGCTTCGTGGTCAGATAGCAACTGATCTGAATCAGGTGTTTTGGATATGATTCCGATTTCAAGCAGCTGCTGAAGAGCAAAATGTTCCAAATCAGCTCGAGAATCAGGCGCATCATTAGTCATTCGAAGAATGTAAGCTTCTATTGCATTTGGTCCATCAGTTCCCAGAACATCGCCCAAATACGCAGCCCATACCTTGAGCGCATATTCCAGAGGTGTAAGCAAGGTATTGTTTATTTTCAGCCAACTATTTAGATAATATGTATTAATCTTTGTAAATCGATTTTTTTCGGTTGGATAGATCCATTTTGCCCAAAGGTGGTTCCACTGTTTTAAAAAGCTATCTCTATCATCATCTCCCCATGCTGCCATTGCAAGAAGGTTAAATCCGAGTGGAGGCAAACCCGCAAGATTATCAAAAGATAAAGCCGTGATGATACGAAGTTTCGGATATCTATCGAGTAGAGCAATTAGATATTTGGTAATAGCTAGCGCTTGTTGGGGAGGTAATTCATCAACTCGATCTAATAATAGGATAGCCTGTTGTTTCTCTAATGCAGATCGAATGATTCCGGGGAGTTTAGGTAAGGTTAGCGGAGATGCATACGTTGATACGGCCTTGGCCAATATATCAATCGAATCATCTGAAACATCATCTTTATTTGAAGGTTGACGATCAAGAAAACCTGGTTCTTTAACTTCAATATTTCCTGGATCATATGATTCTTCATCGGAACGAGGCAGGAAATGTTGAATATCAGTTGCATGGACATACAGAGGTAACAAACCCTCTAAAATCCCTAAACCAGGTATATTCCGTACGATTGAGGATGCTAACCAAGCTAATGCCACTGTCTTACCACTACCTGGATGTCCAGCAAGGATGATATTCGCTCCACCTTGGAGAGCCTCAATCAATGTCATTGTTGAGGCTTTATAAACCGCAGCCAATTCAGGCCAATCGGGAACATAAGGAACGGTTAAACTTACGCTATCGGTGGGTGCGAACTCAATTGATTGAGACGCCTGAATTAATGGGGTTAATACCTTGGGCACAATCGCAATTTCATCGAGCGAAAAGAGGGAAGCTGCAAGGTGCTGTTTTTGTGTAAAGCTATAGATATCATTTCGTAAGCGGACATCGGTGCTGGTTGAGAAATTTTCGCGGACCCCTACCATTTTTTTGCGCAATGAGATAATTAGCTTGGGGAGATATATACGCAACCTTGAAAAGATCCAGGCAAATAATCCACCTGTAAGAAAACCTAACCAAAAAGATGAAGGGCTAATTTTCAAGTTACGCAAAAAGCTTATCATGGAAATTTCCTTCAGGTCATCCTGGATATAAAATTCTCCCACACGTAGGGCAGCGTACAAGTTGACCGGTTGATTGGGTTGATTGAATTAGAGCCGCAGTTAATGTCGCTCCACAAGCTGTACATACTCTTGATGAGATGTTAACCACCGCTACTCCATTCCTGATTTTCCTCAACTGTTCGTATAGAGCTAAATCACTTGCTGATATTGGAGGCAGAGTTGCTTTCCTCTCGGATTCCAACCTCTCGATTTGTGCTAATAATTTCGTTCTTTCCCCATTCAAAGTAGAATTTTGCTCGATTTGTTTACCCTCGAAATCCTTCAATGTTTCATTAGCTTGGGTTAATTTCGCTTCTGATTCTTCGACTGCCATCATGGCTTCTAATTCCCGATCTTCCAAGGTAATGATCAAGCGCTTTAAGGAAGCTATTTCATTTTGTAAATCTTGAAGCTCCTTTGGATTTTGTATCTTACCACTATACAATGAAGATTCTGACAGCTCAAATTTAATACGTGTGTCATAAGATTTATTTTCAGCATCACGTAATCTCTTTAATTCTGATTGACGCTTCTGCTCCGCTTCAGAAACGGTTTGCTGCGCAGATAGAAGAAAAGTATTGTCACTCAACTTGCTTTCAATCCTTTGTAGAGTGGTTCGTGCATTATCGAGCTGACTGTCGATCTGTTGTAGCCTGTAGAGAATTGAAATTTGACTCATAACAAAATTATAGAGGGGGTTTGGTGAGAAGGCAAGAGTATATAGGGTTCAATATTATGTGAGTTCATTGTTTCACTTGTGCGACGATCAAAGTATCCTGTTTCATATATCTGTTGATTACGAAAGCTTGGTATCGGCTAATATCTACACATGGTTTCACAATTTATCCTCATAATTGCATAAGCCTCTTAGATTTCATGACCATTAATATTATAGCTACAATGGGTGGGGGTTGGAATAAATAGTCTCGATAATTTTGGTAAAATTGTTATAGTTGACGATATGTTCTCAAGTAGAATAATTGATCCTTTACTGAAAATAATTAGTGGATTGATTAGCATCCTTTTGGTTTGTGCAGTAATTGCAATTGTACAGCCTGTTCATGCTGCTACTGTGACTGGAACTGTCACCCAGACCCAAACTGGAACACCAGGTACTCCTTCACTAACAAACACACCCTCTCCTTCACTATCGGAAACACCAACCTCGACACTCTTACCTTTACCAGCAATTACATTAATTTTCCCTGAATCGACGAGTACTTCAACTGCAACACGTACTCCGAGACCCATTATAGTTACACAGACACCAAATCCACCAGAGGGCGTTGAAATTACTCAACTTTCTCCAAGGATAAGAATATTAGCGATTTTACTCATAATTTTATGGTTATTTCTAACTGGTTTTGTGATCCTCTATATCCGACAGTTTAGATAAGCAATTCAATGTCGATATAATTAATCGTCCCCCCGCCTACTTATACGAAATAGAGTAGGTCTTTTATATTATTACCAATGAAAGTATACATTTCTATTCTTTATTTAATTTTCCCCAAATCAGATTTCTTATGTAAACCATAACGCATTGTGTTATAATAGATATTACGCACTGCGTTATAATATTTGTTTATATAAGGAGATTTAATATGGAAAAAAATGCAGAAGTAAATAAAGAAGATGAAAAGAAAGAATTCCATTCATTTTATGACATTGCAAGAAGATTTATGTTAGCAGGAATTGGAGCAATCGCACTCAAGCATGATGAAATTGAGGAATTTGTCGATAAGATGGTTGAGCGTGGTGAAATTGCTAAAAAAGATGGGGAAGAATTAATGAAAGAAATGAAAGAACGGCATAAGAAATATCATCACGGCGAAGAAGGTCACGTTTATAAAAGAGTTGCTGAATTCTTGGATAGAATGTCAGTACCTACAAAAACTGATTTCAATGATCTTAATGCAAAGATAGCAGCTTTGGAAAAGAAAATTGATGAATTAACCAAAGCTAAAAAGTAGGTCGACAATTTGGTCAGAAGGAAGAACGTAGACTAATTACAAATAATAAGGATATCTATGCCTGTAACTATTAAACGGTATCGCAATAGAAAACTATACAATACTCAATCCAAACGATACATAACACTAGAAGAAATTGAGGAGTTGATCAAAGAGCGTGAAGAAGTTCAGGTGATTGATAATCCTACCGGGAATGATATAACCGCTGCAACCTTAAGTCAAATAATCTTCGAGCTAGAGAAAAACCAGGCCGGATATTTACCAATTAATTTATTAATCAGTTTGGTTCAATCTGGAGGGAATCGGATTGATGAAATCCGCCGAAATATTTTTAACTCGTTAAACTTAACCCATCATTATGATGTTGAAATTGAACGACGAGTGAATCTTCTTGTTGAGAGTGGGGAATTGAGTCAAGAAGCGGGAACAAAGCTCCTCGGAAAGCTACTCTCGGTGAGTTCCATGAAGGAAGATTTCCAGGAGAACGTCGAGGGGAAAATATTAGAGTTCTTACAAAAGCGACAAATACCGACTAAAAACGATTTTCAAATACTAATTCAAAAAATTGAAGCCCTTTCAAAAAGGGTTGAGGATTTCAATAACGATGTATCAAAATAAAATCGAGACTGATTTATAAATATCAAATCATCGAATAACGTTTAAGGGCGGTTTCCAAAATCATATTAACCAATTCAGTATGACCAATCCCCTCACCTGCAGCCTCAATAACCAGGTCTGATATCACTGGCGAAAGTCCAGGTAGAGGGTTTATTTCCAGGATATATGGCTTATAGTTATTATGTACATCCAGACGGAAATCTACCCTAGATACATCTAGTGCACCTATGACACGAAATACTGCTGCAGCGTACCAATTCAGATCACCTAGCAATTCATCACTAATGGGAGCTGGGCATAGGTAATTGAGCTTATCCGCAAGGTCAACTTTCAGGCGATTACTATACACAGTATCGGAATCCAAAAAAGGTGACAAATCAACTTCCATAGGGGGGAGAAAGTGCAAACCCGCTTGGATCCTACGAGCACTTTCATCATCTGGAAGACGCTGGGCCACAGGACCTACTAGGTTTCCGACAAATCCGACTGTAACTTCTCTACCTTCAATATACCTTTCAACCAATGCCGGTTGCTTGTATTTTTCAATAATGATCGAAATTTGATCCCGCATCTCTTCTTCATTATTTACAATCGAGTTCCTTGAAACTCCCATTCCTGTCCCTTCACGACTGGGTTTAACAAAAAGTGGGAAGATCATTTCAGGTGATAATTGCTCATCAATGCGTTCAAAGGTTTGAAATTCAGGTGTAGGTAAATCATGGAATGCAATCACACGTTTGGTCATTGGCTTATCCAATGCTAATGCCAGGGTAAGGACTTTAGAACCTGTATAGGGGATACGCATCATTTCCAAGATGGAAGGGACTTGAGCTTCGCGTGCATCTCCAAAATGGCCCTCACAGATATTAAAACAAATATCCGGCTGAAATATTGGCAGGGTCTCATATAAAGAGAGATTACCTTCCAGGAATTCACACGTATATCCCCCAGCTCGAATAGCTTCAACCAGGGCATTAACTGTTTTTTCAGAATCGAGATCGTCCCATTGGTCTACCGCCATTCCTTCAAATTTCGGAGCATTCTTCTTGAGATTTGCGAGTAGTGCCACCTTGTAATGTTTCATGTGTCTCCTTGGGTTTTCGATGTCATAAGATACAACTATTCAGGCCTAGTGTCAAGAATAAATACTACCAATTTGATAATTAGGATTAAATGGATAGGGTAAAATTGAAGAAACGTTCATAATAAATTACCCAGTAAAATATATCTTTTCGAGGTAATCATGGATATAAACGAATTGATAAAAAAACGATATTCTGTTCGTGCATATAAGTCAGACCCAATCGAAGAAGAAAAACTATTGTATGTGCTTAATGCAGCACGACTAGCACCAACTGCTAGTAACCGACAACCATTTCAAATCATTGTGATTCACACCAAAGATAGAGAACAAGATTTGCTCACTATCTATCAAAGAGAATGGTTCGTGCAAGCTCCATTAATACTATGCGTGTGTGGGCTGCCTGCTTCTGCGTGGATTAGACGCGATGGCAGGCAATATCTGGATGTTGATGCCGCCATCGTTATGGACCATATGGTGTTAGCTGCCTCAGATATTGGTTTAGGCACTTGCTTTATCGCAGAATTTGATGCAACAAATGCGCACAATGTATTATCGATCCCGGATGAGGTAGAACCGATATTATTTACCCCCTTGGGCTATCCAGATGATGTGCCAGGAATTAAAGTGCGTAAAAATCTGGAAGAGTTAGTCAGATATGAGCATTGGTAAGGGAGTTTAGTTGGTATTACAGGATGCACATGAACCGCTGGTGCATCCCGCACAACCGCTACCATTACCACCAGCAATGATATGTGAACCACTCTGGGCAAAGAAAACTGAAAGCGTACGATGGGTTTGACTGCTTTGGCAAGATTTGCAAGCAATGGGTGAATCTGCTTCCTTGATTGACCGAAGCATTTCAAAGCGTTTTCCGCAATCATTGCACACATATTCGTAAATGGGCATAGCTACTCCTGAAAATATTCTACAATTATTCTAATCCTCATAATGATGTTGGTCAATATTAAAAGAAATGGATGAGATAAGTATAAAGCCGGATTTTGTAGTCTTGATTTCTGCAAATGCTGAATGGCGGGTTGTACGCAAGTATTTTTCAGATTGCAGCATATATCCTTCTACATATGGCGAGTGTTTTTATTATTCTTATAAGGAAACGGCTGAGCTAAGTAAACCCATCATATTTTTCCATGGAGGATGGGGGAAGGTCGCAGCAGGAGTTTCAACCGAATATGCAATAAATCAATGGCATCCTAGAATGGTCATTAATTTAGGGACATGCGGCGGTTTTGAAGGTGAAATCAATAAAGGGGAGATCATATTGGTAGAAACAACCATCATCTATGATATTTTTGAACAAATGGGCGACCCAGAAGAGCATATCAAATACTATTCGACCGATATTGATACATCCTGGCTTGTTCCTCCCTTGCCAATTCAGGTAAAGCGAACAATATTAGTTTCTGGTGACCGGGATTTATTCTATGATGATATACCATCCTTAAAATCAAAATACGGTGCTGTTGCAGGGGATTGGGAGTCTGGAGCAATTGCATGGGTGGCAAACAAGAATCATACCCAATGTCTAATCTTACGAGGAGTTACTGACCTGGTGGGGGAAAAAGGTGGGGAAGCGTATGATGGCAATGTCAGCTATTATTATGAAAATACCGAGCTGATCATGAATAAGTTAGTAGAATCTTTGCCTCGGTGGTTATTAAAATATACAACTCATTCGTAAATACACGAATTAAAAGAGAAGATGTCCAATAATCACTGCTGAGAGTGTTACGGTGATGTTATCTATATCTTTTAACGGTAATGATTCTATCAATGAGCCTACAATAGCTATTATGGTTACCGGAAGAAGATAGGATTGAATTGTTGGTGAAAAGACACCAGCAGTAATAAAAACCCAGATTATTAGGATGGATAACAACCATCCGCCCAGAAACATCCCAAGCGAGCCTGCTAATGTTTTTCCTTTGTTCCACGGGACTTTTTGAGTACCCCACTTACGACCAAATATATCTGCCAGTCCATCACCCCCGCACATGAGCATTAATCCTACAATACCGATCGGGGAGCTTTTCCAATATATGATCGTAAGAAGGACAAAGATGATCCCATAATAAAGGGGACCGCGCAATATCTCACGTCGGTCACCACTCCTAGACATCGCTTTTACCGAGGCTTCGTCTTTAATCACTCCTATACCAATCAAAAAAAACTGGAGGGTGAATGCAAGGGGTACTAAAGCTGCCAGAAATTTATTGATTGGGTTGGTATTAAATAATAGCCAGCATAAGACGAATAGTGGACCTGTACCTATATGAATGAGTTTTCGGCTGAGGTGGCTTTCGACCCAGCCTCGATGTGCCAGGTAATCATTAATTCTTAACCATGCCAATGCAACTATGAAAGTAATTATTAGTGCGAGAACATTACTGGTTAACATGTGATTATCCTAATATTGATCAATCTGATGTTTTTATGTTAATCACGCCCACGTAAGTTTCGTTCAATCTCTCGCTGGGAATCGCGCTTAGCTATCTCAGCTCGCTTGTCGTATAGTTTTTTACCCTTAGCTACTGCGATTTCCACTTTCGCTCTACCATTTTTTATATAAACTAATAGGGGAATGATGGTAACCCCTCTTTGGCGGACGGTATTCCATAATTTACGGATTTCAGTGCTATGCAGGAGCAATTTTCTCGACCTGCGTGGTTCATGGTTATATATACTGGCCTGCTCATATGGGGCAATATGGGCATCTTCCAACCATGCTTCTTTTCCATCAAGGCGAACAAACGCTTCAGCCAGGCTAATTTGACCTGCTCGAATCGATTTAATTTCGCTTCCCTGAAGGGATATACCTGCTTCAAAGGTTTCCAGAATGAAATATTCATGACGTGCTCGCCGATTCCTCGCGACAACTTTTTCACCCATATATCGATTCTATCATAGAGGAAATTTGAGTCAATTTCCTTAAAAGGTCTTCCTTAATCTGTGTATTAGGGTAAATATAATCAAAAAGTGAGGGAAGATTTAGTTTCGGAGAAATTTTTCCAAATGAATGATCAATTTCTCCGCCAAGGCAGCTCGGGAATGGTTGTTCTTCGTGTAGGATCGCCCATTTTCTCCCATTGACTGTCTTTCCGTTGGAGAGTTCATCAAGAATATTAATGCTTCAGCCATTTTACCTGGATCTTCTGGTGGGACAAATATCCCTCCCTTAACGTTCTCAACGACGGAACGAGCTTCACCATCAATGCTCAATATGACAGGTCTTTCACAAGACCAAGCATCAAATAACTTAGATGGAAGGGTACCTTTAAAAATCTCTGTTTTCCTCAGGGGTACAAGCGCAACATCCGCTGCTGACAGGTAATCTGGGATTACCTCTCGCGGTTTTTCTGAAAGCATTGTGAGGTTGGGAAGATTATAAGATTTTACAAGTGCGAGGATGTCTGCTTTCTTAGGTCCGTCACCAATCAGAATAAAGTGGATACTTGGGGTTTCCGATAATAAGTGGGCAGTTTGCACAACAGTATCTAAACCTTGGGCTAATCCATGAATCCCGGCGTAAATTGCTATGAATTTACTCTCCAGACCCAGTTCCGTACGTATACGCTTCCTGTCTGCCGGTCTAAAGGTAAACATTTCTATATTTGCACCATTCGGACTGACGATCAATTTTGTAGGTGATACACCTCGTTGGTTAAGCCGATCATACATCCCTTGGGTGACAACCACGATTTGAACTGCTCTTCGATAACATATTTCTTCCAACTTGGTTGCCAACGAAATTGAGAATGGGTTTGATAACTCTCCGATTGCGATAGCTGTTTCAGGCCATAGATCACGAACTTCAAAAAACATGGGTATGCGTTTTATACCGCTTAATACCAGGGCGGCTCCACCAACGAAAAGTGGTGGAGAGGTTGCATATACAAAATCGTATTTTTCACGGGCCAAAATAATACCTGCAAATATGGCGTTAAACATGAAAGTCAGATAAAACAACATTCGGTTAGCATAATTCTTAACGGGAGAGGTTTTAACCCAAACGCGAAGGACGTCGATCCCATCTAAACTTATTCGCTCATATATTTTACCTTTATAGGAGGGTGGTATGATGCCGGATGGATGATTGGGGAATTCTGTCAACATGGTTACCTTATGCCCCATCTGGATCCATTTACTCGCCATCTCGTAGGCTCGAGCTTGTGTTGCCCCAGCCTCAGGGAAAAAATATTGGGAAAGATAAAGTATGCGCATAGTCATAAATTATTAGTCTTACACATATAAATTATCATAAAAAATAATTCTATCGGTTATAAATTCTACCGTCAATACTTATCTTGCACACTTGCTAGAATTGTGATATCGTAACCGGTATTCTTAAATATAGGTGACGTAGCATGCCAACTAAATTAAGCCGGTTTTGCCTAGGGGTGATGGAGGCTGCCTGGCTGGCAGCAGTTAGCGTAATTCCAATATTTTTTAACATATATTCAAGTCGCATTTTTGAACCCGATAAAATTACCATCTTACGCTCCTTGGCATTATTAACCCTGGCAACCTGGGCGATTAAGCTTAGCGATGAAGGTGGTATGAAATGGAAAGCTGATACCAGAGATACTTCCCTGATTAAGTACTTGTGGAATTATCCGCTTATTGCACCTGTAATAGGTCTTGTGATCATTTATAGTTTGTCCACGATTTTCTCAGTCACACCCTCCATCAGTTTATTAGGCTCATGGCAACGCTTACAAGGAACATATACTACATTTTCATACTTAGTTATCTTTTTTTCACTCATCGTAAACCTGCGTAAGCGTGAACAAATCAACCGCCTTGTTACAACGGTAATTCTTGCGAGCTTGCCAATTTCGTTATACGGGTTGTTGCAAAGGTATCAAATTGATCCTATCCCATGGGGTGGAAATGTTTCGATTCGTGTTGCTGCCAATATGGGAAACTCAATCTTTGTGGCAGCATATTTAATCATGGTTTTTCCGTTGACCATTGGAAGGATGGTGGAAGCATTCAGGGTAATACTTACTAATGACGAAAATATGTCAGGAGTAAGTGGCAATTCATCGAAACAGATCATTCGCGCAACCATATATGTTTTTATTGCCGCCTTAGAATTGGTCGCAATTTATATGAGTGGTAGTCGCGGCCCGCTCCTTGGACTGGCCGCTGGATCATTTTTTTTATTGCTCTTATTTTCTATCTATTGGCGAAAAAGTTGGCTTACTTTCGTAACCGTTGGTTTGGCAATTATTGGGGCAGCTTTTTTGGCAGTTTTCAATATGAGCAATGGGCCACTGGAAGCATTACGGAGCTCTCCAGCAATAGGTCGGTTTGGAAATCTGTTGAATCCCGAAAGTAATAGTGCTTTGGTTCGTCAGTACATATGGGAGGGGACTATCAAGCTGGTGGGGATTCACGACCCTCTAAAATTTCCAGATGGGAGTTCAGATAAATTTAATGTTTTAAGACCTTTGATTGGTTATGGACCTGAGTCAATGTATGTGGCGTATAACCAATATTATCAACCAGAGCTCGGTCAAGTAGAAAAGCGGAATGCATCACCAGACCGTGCTCATAACGAGACGTGGGATTCGATTGTTATTACCGGTATTTCAGGCTTGTTAGTATATTTATCCATATTTAGTGCTGTGTTTTATTATGGCTTAAAATGGCAGGGCTTGATTAATACTGCTCGGAATAAGTACTTCTTTTATATTTGTTTAATTGGTGGTGGTGTCGCGGGATCGACTGTTTTGATCATACTTAAAGGGATTGAATTCTTAGGGGTAGGATTACCTTTTGGTATGATTATTGGGGTCATCGTATATCTTACAATTTATTCGTTATTTTCACTCTCCAAAATTCATGAGCAAAAACCAAATAATCCTTACTCACCATTATTGATTGTATTATTTGCAGCAGTCGTCGGTCACTTTGTTGAGATAAATTTTGGTATTGCCATTGTAGCCACAAGGACATTATTTTGGATATATGCGGGGTTGATGCTGGTGATTGGTTATGTGCTGCCTAAGATGAAGCTGGCAAACAAACAAGTACTAGAATCAGAAACTACCAGTGAGGGAAAAACCTATCAAGTCAGTCGGAGAAGAGAAAAATCTGGTGCGATAAAAACGCATCGATATTTAGATCGAAATAAGCGATCATTCTTAGGTGATAAATCGGAAACCTTTCGGAATACTTTGATTGGTGGAGTAATTGTGGGTATTATCGTTGCGACCTTGGGGTTTGATTATGTAACTAATTCAGGGCATTCTACTTCAGCAATTGTGATAATTCTAAACTCATTAACCCGTTTGGCTAACCAGGATAATGCAGTTTCGATGGGGATTCTAGCTCTGATCTTGATTACATGGATATCGGCGATATTATTATTTGCTACAGAAAACGATGAATCCACGGAGAATTACACTTGGTTAAAAGACCTAGTTGTGATGGCTGTTGTTTCAATTTCTATTGGCGTGCTGTTTTGGATATTAGATGGGTTTAGCCTGGCAGCGTTAGCATCTTTTATCCCCGCGAATCAAAATGATGTAATTACGCAGGTGAATAGTATTGGATCCTTATTGACTAAATATTATCTATATATATTTTTGATCATTATGTTGTTTGCATTCATATTGCCTGATGAATGGCCCTCGCGGAGCATCTCACCAACTGCAGTTAGTGGATTCCTGGTACCTGTAGTGTTAGTTTTGGTATTTGTTTTTACAAACGTCTCTAACTTAAAGGTAATCCATGCAGATGTTACTTTTAAAATGGCCGACCCATTCACAAAAAACGGGCAATGGCAGGTGGCGACATTTTTATATAAACGGGCATTAGAACTTACTCCCAAAGAAGATCATTACTATCTTTTCCTTGGTAGAAGCTATTTGGAACAAGCCAAAATTACTGATACGACCACAGATCAGGATAACCTGGTTATACAGGCAGAGAAAGACCTCAAGGCAGCTCAATCCATTAACCCATTAAATACGGATCATACTTCCAATTTAGCTCGCTTATATAGCTGGTGGGCTGGTCAAGCAACCACGACTTCAACCCGTTCAGATCGAGCCCAGAAAGCTTCTGACTATTATGCAATTGCAGTTATGTTGAGTCCAAATAATTCCACATTATGGGACGAATGGGCTGTGTTATTTATGCAATTGATTGGACAACCACAACAGGCATTAGATCGATTGCAGCATGCCTTGGAATTGGATGCAAAATTTAGTTTCACACAGGGATTATTGGGAGATTATTATCTAAAAATTGCCACCTCTGAAAGCGATAGTACAGCAAAAGAACAGGCATTAACAACCGCAGCAGGATTTTATAGAGCTGCAGTAAATGTTTCAAAATCTACGGATACAACTTCGAAGGCTAGCTACCTGGTATCACTTGGAAATGTTTACGCTATAATGGCAGGAATGGATCCACAAAATCTTAATCGTGATAAATTACAACAGGCAATAAATGCATTACTCGAATCGATCGATGCGGGTTTAAATTCAAGTGACTTATGGAAAGTCCAAGAAGCTATTGCCAAGTTGTACTTGCAGCTTGGAGATAATGTGAATGCTCAATATTATGCAAATCAAGCATTATTAACTGCTCCAGCATCAGCAACCGGTCGAATTCAGGATCTAATCACTCAAACGTTGACTTTACCATAAGCGCATTTATATACAAGTGGAAAATTTTCTTTGACGTACACCACTTTCCTCCCACTCATTATTGCTTCGTTAGCTAGTTTGTTATTGGTCCCTATCGTACGATTGGTAAGTTTTAAATTTGGTCATATGGCCATACCACGGATAGACAGATGGCACCAGCAACCGACCCCGACACTTGGTGGCATAGGGATTTTCATTGCCTTTACGGTTACTCTACTGACAGTTTGGCTGATTGATGCAGAGCATAATTTCTTCAGTGAACGTTGGAGCATATTACTAGCTATCGTAATTATGTTTTCCATCGGGTTGTATGACGATTTTAAACATATCAGTCCCCCTATAAAGCTTGCTTTTCAAATTCTTGCTGCCACGCTAGTCATTTTTTTTGGCGGCAATACCATCAACTTCTTTCGCTGGCCGATCGCGAATATTTTCCTAACATTCTTTTGGCTGGTGGGAATAACCAACGCGATTAACTTGTTGGATAATATGGATGGCTTGGCAGGGGGTGTCGCATTGATCGCATCAGGATTTCTTTCGGTATTCTTTTGGAAAACGGGGTATCCTGAATTACTCATCTTGTCTCTGGCACTCGCAGGTAGTATTCTTGGTTTTTTAGTGTTTAATTTTCCCCCAGCCAAGATTTTCATGGGTGATAGTGGGAGTATGATGTTGGGTTTTTCTCTTGCCGTATTGGCAGTCGCACGTCGGACTCAGGCTTCTAACATTTTTGCCATTGTGGGAGTACCTACCTTGGTTTTCTTATTACCAATATTAGACACCGGTTTAGTTGCGATTACACGCATACTTAGGGGACAATCCCCTGCAACCGGCGGTACCGATCACACCTCTCATCGCTTGGTAGCATTTGGCTTATCCGAAAGACAAGCCCTTCTTGTTCTATACGGAATCGCAATCATATCAGGTATGGCCTCGATCGGACTTGAAGCATGGGATTATGATCTGAGCCTGGTCCTCATTCCTATCCTATTAATTATTCTTTCTTTATTTGTTGCATATCTCGCAAGGATGAAGGTGGTTTCCACACAACAGAATCAACCCAATGGAATAACCCGTTGGATCGTCAATATAACTTTTAAACGACGGATATTTGAGTTAATTTTCGATTTGTTATTAATCGGTGTCAGTTATTATCTCGCTTTCTGGACACGATTTGGGCTTAATATGACATCGACGAGTATGAACCTTTTCTTACTCTCCTGGCCTATTGCACTGGGGATTACTTACGGTTCATTTTATCTACTCGGTATATATCGCGGGATGTGGCGTTATATAGGTATTAATGACTTGATCCGATATGTTGCGGCATCAATCCTCGCAGGAGGGGTATCGTGGGTGATCATGCAGCTAGCTTTTCCAATACAGGCGTTTACTGGTGATGTATTTTTATTATTTATCATCTACCTTCTTATTGGTCTTGCAGGATCCCGTTCTTCTTTTCTGGTATTGGATAAATTATATATTCGGCAATTCTCAGGAATACAGAAGGAAAACGTCTTATTATATGGGGCTGAGGACGCAGGCGAGATAGCCCTTAGGTGGATATTGCGAAATCCTGACATTGGATATAGTGTGGTTGGTTTTCTAGATGACGATTCGCTAAAATGGGGAAGTAATATACACGGGGTTAATATTGTAGGGGATCTTAACAAACTCGACCAATTTATTCAAGAGAGGCAGGTTAGTGGAGTAATTGCAACCACAGATAATTTGCTCCATTCACCAGGAGGGGAAAAATTGATCACCGCCTGCCGTGCTAAGGGAGTATGGGTTCGTGTCTTGCGTTTGGAATTTGAACTGACTGATTAATTTAGGGGGCGTTAGGCCTAAATATTTTGACCTGCTAGCTGACCACAACCTGCCTGAATATCAATACCACGGCGTAATCGGATGGTACACGGGATGCCGGCTTGTTCCAACACGCTTTGAAATGCTAATGCTCTCTGGTGTGTGGAAGCAATACCACCGTATTTTTGTGTTGGATTTAATGGAATTACGTTGACATGACATAGAATTGAACCACCCATGCGAAATACACTTAATCTTTGCACGAGTAGATGAGCTTGTTCAGGCGTATCATTCACGCCTTGAATGAGAGCCCACTCAAAAGATAGTCTCCGGTGTGTGACTTGAATATATTCAAGGCAAGCTGAAAATAGCTGTTCTAGAGGGTATTTTCGATTGATCGGTAATAACTGTGAACGCAGACCATCGTCTGCGGCATGAAGGGAGATTGACAGATTGATCTGAGAATGTTCACTGGTAAACCTGCGAATTCCTGGTACCAATCCGACCGTTGAGATAGTAAACCTGCGCGCACCGAGATTGTACCCATGCGGGTCATTCAATCGACCAATGGCAGCCAAAGTCGCTTCATAATTATGAAAGGGCTCTCCCATCCCCATCACCACGATATTTGTTACCTGTTCATTTTCCAATGCTAGCTGGCGGGCATAATACATTACCTGCTCAATGATTTCTCCACTTGTCAGCTGTCTCTGAAAACCCACTTGACCAGTAGCACAGAATACACACCCCATACCACAACCCGCCTGTGTGGAAATACATACGGTACGCCGTTTAGCATATTTCATTAATACAGCTTCAACCGTATGACCACCTGATAAGGAAAAAAGAGTTTTAATAGTTTCTCCATCAGATGATTCCTGTTTCCTTATCGGTTGAAGGCTAGTAAAGGATAGTTGACCATCGACCCCGGTTTTATCATGGGAATAGATTTCCCCAAGTTTTTGACGTAGAGATTTGGGTAAGCTGGTAAATTCTTCAGATGTACTCCATAATTGCTGGTACAAACCTTCCCAAATCTGAGCTACCCGGTAGCCAGGCTCATCCCATGATTTTATTAAGCCATTGAGCTCATCAATGCTAAGATCATAGATATTGGCAGATTTTTGCATGAGCGATCCTGAAAACGAAAGCGAACCTGTTTTTATCCTTTGTGCCAATCTAATTTTACGATGCTTTCAAGGTCGTTAGCAATGATATTTGGGGCAGGTTGCCAAACATTAGCCTGATCGGCATAAGTGACTCCTGTGAGCACCAGGGCTGTTCGGCAGCCTAATAGCTGGGCGCCAACAATATCGGTCTCAAGTCTATCTCCAACCACTAAAGTTCGATCCGCAGGGATATTGAGGCGCTCCAAGGCAATCCTGTACATCGTTGGTTCTGGTTTTCCAACAATAATGGGTGCTACATCGCTGGCTGCGGTTAATGCTGCCAGGATCGATCCAGCTCCTGGAACTAATCCCTGCGGTGTTGGGAAGGTTCGATCTGGATTTGTACCAATAAATGGCACACCGGAGCGCAGCAATAAAGTCGCAGTTTTTAATTTATCATAAGTTATCTTACGATCTATACCGACGACTACAGCCAAAACGCCAGTTTCGGACTGATAGAATCCATTTTCAGCACAAGCTTCAAGGATCCCTTGTTCGCCAATAATATAGACTGGCCCACCATTTGGAAATAAATGACGTAAATAAGATGTCGCCGCTGAAGCAGATGTAATAATCTGCCATGGTTCTGCCTTTATTCCAAAAGATAATAGTACTTCTATATATTGCTGGATAGTCCTTGATCCGTTATTGGTGGCAAAAATGACCTTCCAACCAATCTTATTAATTTGTGCAAATATAGACCTAAGATCTCCGATCGCTTCCCCTCCACGCCATAAAACACCATCCATGTCCAGGATAAGCGCTTCGATTGATTGTTGAGTGATATCTGTTGTAGCCAATTATTTGCTCTGACCCTTTGATTGTTCTTCATAAAAAATTAGGATGTACCCGGAATCCTGGAAAAATAGCTGGTCTGCTCCGAGTACATCCTTATGAATACCCATATGCTGATTGAGTTGTGGATATCTTGATCGAATTTGGATTATTTACTTTTTTCTATCTTTTCTGTGGGTGATTCGAGGACCTGGTCGACAAGTCCATAATCGACCGCTCCCTTGGCATCCATATAAAAGTTACGATCTGTATCCTTCTCGATCGTCTCAACCGATTGTCCAGTGTGGAAGGATAAGATTTGATTCAACCGGGTCTTCAAACGTAGAATTTCACGAGCTTCTATCTCGATATCAGTTGCTTGTCCTTGTACACCACCCAAAGGCTGGTGAATATGGATGGTCGCGTGTGGTAAAGCATATCGTTGACCCTTGGTGCCAGCAGTCAGGAGGACTGTACCAAAGGAAGCGGTTACACCCACAGCCACAGTGCTGATGGGGTTTGTGATCATCTGCATGGTGTCATAGATCGCTAATCCAGCATACACCTGACCACCTGGTGAGTTTATATACATTGAGATTGGTGCTTCACGGTCTTCCTGGTTCAGGAATAATAGCTGTGCAACGGTCAGGTTTGCGATCTGGTCGTTGATTGGAGTACCCAGGAATACAATACGATTCTTGAGTAGTAGTGAGAATATATCATAGGCACGTTCACCTCTACCGCTGGTTTCAATCACCATCGGCACGAGTGATAGAGGATCATTTAGGTTCATTCTTTTCCACCTTCTTTGTTGTTCTTTTCTTTTTTGGCTTTTCAATGTTTTCTGCAGCTGAAATATCTTTGTCGACTGCATTGGGTTTGATATCAGTTATTTGTTCTTCTTTCTCGCCACGTGCGACCGATTCCAGGTAGGACCAGGTGTGTTGAACTAATAAATCTGCACCAATATTACCGATCATACCCCGCACGAATTCATTAGTCAGTGTCTTGCGGGCTTTATCAGGGGGCATCATTCGGCCAAGCTCATCCAGGGTACGCATGGATTCGGTCTCTAATTCTGAATTTTCCACATGGATATTTTCATGTTTAGCAATTTCAAGCAATACGAGAGTGCGCTTCAACCTTTCTTCAGCGAGGGGTTTTGTTTCAGTGCGTAACGCTGCAGCGTCGATTTTACGCATTTTTAAATATGTGTCCATATCAAGTTTTTGCTGAGCCAGGCGATTTTCAAGTTGCTGAAGATATAAATCTATCTCGCGATCCAGCATCTGTGGAGGATATTTAATGACGGTTTCTTTAAGCATTTCCAGCATGATTTTATCGTTATAGTTGTTATCGTAATCTTCCTTGGTTTGCTTCTCGAGAGTCTTACGAATATCATCTATTAACCCTGCCATGTTCTCGTATTGTTCACCAACCGATTGGGCAAATTCATCCGTTAATTCAGGCAGAATCCGTTTTTTGATTTCTTCTATGTATACCTGGACTTCGGTTTCTTTCCCACGCAAATCTTTAAAATCTGAGTCTTCAGGATATGTATACGGGAAAACTTTATCCTCCCCTTTGGTGAGACCAAGCATTTTCAAGGAGAAGCCTGGGAAAGGCCATTCTGATTTATTCTCAACCTTAGATGATGAAATTACCACGGGCATACGCCTGTCGTTGACAAGATTGGGAACTTCACCTTCTGCAGGTTGAATCCGTTTTATAGAGAGCTTGATATATACTTGATCCCCTTCTTTTGCGGGTTGGTCTGAAGGTTCAAGGACAACTTGCCTTTCACGCAAGTCATCCAGTACTTTATTAATATCCCTTTTGGTAATTGGTTTAAGCTTGTATGGGATGCGTATCTTCTTATAATCTCCAATTAAAACTTCGGGTTCGAGTGGGACTACAAACTCAAATGTGGGTGGATCAAGCTTGGGCATATTCTCAAGCGATCCCGGACCATAGGGTTTTATCTTGGATTCTTCAATTACTTTCGGATAAATTTCTTTTACCAGAAGGTCCAAGGCTTCTTCAATGATTGCCGCTTCACCAATGGTGCGCAAAATAATGGGATATGGTGCCTTACCCGGACGAAAACCAGGTATCTTTTTATGCTGAGATATCTGTCGAGCTGCGCGATGTTTGGCTTCTTCCAGTTTGGACGGCTCTATCTGGACTGTAAGCTTGATTTGATGATTTTCTAGAATTTGTTGTTCGATATTCAAATCATTTTCCCTTTGATATAACCCGGAATCGATTGCGGGTAAAATTGTATTATGGGGAAGGAGGGACTTGAACCCTCACGCCTTGCGGCACATGATCCTAAGTCATGCCTGTCTGCCAATTCCAGCACTTCCCCGCGGGCTGGAATTATAAGCTAGAGCGAGGAGGACGTCAATAAATCGGATATAATCATGCGGTCTTTCTATCAAAATGTTAACAGAATGACCAGGAGAGGTAGATTGAGCCGTTTAATTAAGACTGGAAGCGCCAGTAAAGATCGGATTTTATTAGAAAAAGGCATCGTGTTAGCCATCCGTGAATTGACCATGCAACCTGCCATGGACGCCACCACACAGGATCTATTGGCTTATATCGCCTTGTCATTAGAGGCTATTGGGGAGACGATTGAAGAATCTGTCGTTGCGTGGGAAAAACGTGGCTATTGGGTAAAAGCAGATCGTTATCGCATGGAGTGGGTTTGGGCAAGCAATTTGGGTGAAGAAATGAAACAAGCCATTCTCAGAGAGGATTGGGGGAGTGTGGTCAGGATCACTGCTCAGGTGACTCAAAAGATGAGTAAGGTCAAGATTTATCAAAGGAAACGGTTAGGCTCTCCTTGGACAGGTTCTTTTGAAAAGCTAATAAGCCCAAATCAAGGCCATTAGGGCACATATTGCTGTAATAACCAATGAGATGATGATCGTGGTGCGGATTACCTGAGTTTCTTCCCCGATACGGTCAATACTGGCTGCCGCGTTCTGTAATTTTGCTGGAGAGATTACACTTGCCAGCCCGCCTCCAATACCACTGGCTGCGGCAATGACTAAACCGATTGCTCCTATTTCTATTGCAGTTGATAGATGAAGGTTGGTCAACATCGCAATTGCAGAAGTCTCTGAACCACTTATGAATCCACCAAATAATCCCAGAAAGGGGGCAACAAGGGGATAAAGATGTCCAAATGTTGATGCAGAGGATTTTGCTAGCAATGCAACCATATTTAGATAGGGGTCAGTGATCTGCCAGTCAACGCTTTTACCAGAATTATTGATTACATAAGCAATTGCGAAGAATATCCCTGCAGAAAATACCGGGCGTGGAGCTCTTTTTAGCCATTTTTGTAAACTGACTTTCATTTGTGTTGATGTAGCTTTTAATAGTGGCAGTGATAATATTGTGCTAATTGCTATCCAGAAATATGCCTGCCAAAATAGACGAATTTTCTCTGGTGCTCCTGGTATTATTTCCAAAGGCATTGATAACCGGTTAAAGGTCACGTCAAACAGCGGGAGAAAAGGTGCATTAACCATGAGGGATGTACCTGTAAGTATCAACCATGGCGAAATAGCCGCGAATAATGACATTCGTGTCTCTGCCAATCGGTCAGTTTCATCCATTTTTTCCCGGTCTGTTATGGGCTTTCCTAACAACAAGAGATAAAACAACATACTCACGATAACCCCACAGCCAGCAGCAATTCCGGTTATCGTGATCAAACCTAGTTGGTTCATCCCGATGCAAATAAATCCTGCTATTAATCCCGAAATGAGTGCTGGGACAGATCCCTTTAACATCATTTTCCCGCCCCCAATGATCCACAGCATGCCCAAGGCGATACACGTGCTGATTACTGGCATGAATCGGGCGAAATACCTACCAATTTCATTCACCGGCAAGCCAACCATGTTCGAAAATACAACAATTGGAATTCCGAGAAGTGCATAGGTGGTCAGTGCATCATAACCGATTGCTGGTAACGCAATGGCTACAAAAGATGAATATCCCAATGAGAGCATGATAGGAGGTAGGATTGATACAGGCACAGCTCCTAAGGCGGTGAGTAATGTCCCAAATCCCACGTTGATCAACATAATTTGCACGATCTTATCTTTGGGTGAGATAGTTTTCAGTAAGGCGACTATGCGGGCGATAGCACCTGTTTCCTGCATAATAGTTACCTGGAATATTGACGTGGCAACCACCAGGGCAATAGGAAGGGAAGCGACAATCCCTCCGAGGCTAGAAAGGAAAACTACATTCAACGAAGTTTTAAAATATAACCATGCAACGATTCCAGTCACCAACCAACCAAACATTCCGGCTATATCAGCAGGAGTGTGACGAATCGCGAGTAATAAGAAGATGATTATTATCGGTGAGATTGCTAGGATGATGCTGATAAGATCAATATTACTCATCTCTTATCCCAAAACCTCCACCGCCAGGTGTGCTGATGCTTAGTATGTCACCAGCTGAACTATAAAATGAGCCTTTGCCTGGTAAGCTGATTTCTTTGGAGCCATGGATTAACTTGTTTTCCCCTCTTTTCCCAGGTTCTCCTCCTGCCATGCCATATGGAGACGTAACACGGCGTTCGGATATCAGTGTAATTTGTGCGTTTGTTAATAACTTGACATCCCGGACTATACCATCTCCACCTCTGTGAGCTCCATTTCCACCACTATTCTCTCGTATGCAATACCGGATGACTTGTAACGGGTAAGTATATTCCAGCGCTTCAATGGGCGTATTCAGTGTGTTTGTCATGTGACTATGAATTGCAGAGACGCCATCACTTAACTCACTCGCGCCTGTACCGCCTCCGATTGTTTCATAATAAGTGAAAAATCTATTTCTATACGGATCCCACCCACCGATAATAACGTTATTCATCGTGCCTTGAGAAGCTGCAGGGATTCGATCCGGACAAGCCTGAGCGAGCGCTCCAAGCAATACATCCACGATCCGCTGAGATGTTTCTACATTACCCCCTGCGACCGGTGCTGGATGAAGTGCATTAACGACCGTACCTTGCGGGGCAATTATTTGTATTGGGATTAAGCACCCACTATTATTAGGTACATCCAGTCCGATTAAGGAACGGAATACGTAATTGACGGCTGATAGTGTGATTGCATAGACTGCATTTACGCTTCCTTCCTGCTGAGGTGCAGACCCAGTGAAATCGACCTGAGCAGTATCATTTTCTATCGTAATTGTCACCTTAATGAGGATTTCCTTTTCTATGATCCCGTTATTATCAAGGAGGTCAGTGAATGAGAATTTTCCATTCGGGAGCTCAGAAATTAGACGACGGGTCATTCGTTCTGTGTAGTGCAATAACTCCTGCATAAAGTGGGAGACTTCTTGCTTGCCATACCGATGAAATAATTCTGTAAGTCTGTTTTCACCACGAATGTTAGCCCCGATTTGTGCTTTTAGATCTCCTGACCGTTCTTCAGGTGTACGCACATTAGACAGGATCAGATCGAGGATATCCTGATTCAATTTACCAGCATTAACTAATTTTACCGGTGGGATGATTAACCCCTCCTGATAAATTTCGCGCGCAATCGGCATTGAGCCTGGCGTCATGCCGCCAATATCTGCATGGTGAGCTCGGTTAGCTACATAGGCTATGGGACTATTTTTTTCTTCTTTAGGTATTATTTTTGAGATGCTTTTATCGATATAGTCAGATGTCTCATCCATAAAAACTGGAGTGACCAGGGTAATATCCGGTAAGTGGGTGCCTCCAAGAAATGGGTCATTAAGAATAATTGTATCGCCGGGGAGAAGATATTCATAATGATCATTATATTTAGATATCGCAGATTTAACTGATAATGGCATGGAGCCTAAATGGACTGGGATGTGTGCTGCTTGGGCAATCATGTTGCCTCGCGAATCAAATATGGCACAAGAATAATCTCGGCGTTCCTTGATGTTGGGCGAGAAGCTTGCTTTGCGAAGGATAGCACCCATCTCTTCGGCAATGGCAGAGAAAAAATGTTTATAAACCTCAAGCCGGATAGGGTCAGGAGGGGGATAATATTGTGAATTACGCATAGACATCATGACATAATCAGTTTTTCAGAGATGCTGATCCCATTATGAATACGATAAATAATATCCGCCAACATTGGTGCGATCGATAGCACTTCAAGTTTTGGGTGAAGTTTTTCAGGCGATAGAGGTATCGTGTTCGTTACAACCAATTTCTCAATCCGGTCGTCTGCATCCAATATTTTGAGTGCGGTGGATAATAAAACTGGATGGGTAATTGCTAATGAAGCCTTGCCCTGAGCGCCGTGTTGATATAAATCATCAATCTGTCTAAGCACACTACCGCCGGCAATTAAATCATCAACGATGATCGGACGGCGCCCTGTGATATCCCCGACGATATGAGTGGTTTTTACTTCTGAAGGGCTCGATCTCCTTTTATGCATGATTACCAGGGGTAAATCGAGCAATCCTGCATATTTACCCGCCAAGCTTGCCCGACCAACATCGGGGCTTACGATGGCTGCATTTTCATATTCAGGCTTACGGAAGTAATTTGCCAATAGGGAGATAGCGGAGAGTGGATCGACCGGAATATTGAAAAAACCTTGAATTGCAGGGTTATGGATGTCAAAAAAGATAACCCTCGCCGCACCCTGGCATTCTAGAAGATTTACTACTACCCTGGCGCTGATCGCTTCACGTCCATGTGCCATTCTATCCTGACGTGCATAAGGAAAATATGGAACAACCAGACTGATACTATGGGCACTAGCCCGACGAAAAGCATCTAAATATAATAGCAGCTCCATGAGATGGTCGTTTACCGGTGCAGAGCAGGTTTGAATTATGAAGATATCCTGGTCACGTACGACTTCGTCGATCGTCACAGAAGTCTCTGTGTCATCAAAGATCCGGGTAGTGGATTTTCCGAGAGGGACGCTCAGGATATTCGTAACTTCACGTGCTAGAGAAGGATGGGAAGAACCTGAAAATATTCGTAAGGGGTGAGTGGACATATGTTAGCATCCTTATCAGTGTATATGCTACACCTTCGAGCGAAACAGATGGTCACAGATCTATTTATCCAAGCATACATCGATTAGCAGATTTTGATAATTATCGACTTTAACTACATCATTTTGATTTAATAATATGGTTGTATCTGACGAAACGATAAGTGCTGGACCAGGCAATTTTGTGCCTGGAGGTAAGTGTTCGTAATCGAATACAGGAAGCGTAGAAGACCCTTCAGACATTACGACTTGTCTATACTCCAGCGGAGCGGGATTATTGAATGTGGGGCTTTTATTTATCGGTGGGAGGCTGATTGGAGTAACCTTTCCAACTGCTCTTACGCGCAGATTAACTATTTCAATCGCCTTATCAACGTATGAATAACCATACATGAAACTATGGGCTTTATGAAAATCAGAAATAAAATCCTCTGAATAAGGGATATTCAACTCATAAGATTGCCCCACATAACGAACATCTAAACTGCACAAAATCTCAATTTGATCTGTATTAAGTCCCTCGTTCTTTATCTCTGTGGTTCCTTGAGCGACCATTGGTGAAAAAAGGGTTGTGATCGTTTCGTGAAGAACAGTGCTGGGGAGCATAATTGTCTTTACATAATCTTTTATCACATTGGATGCTAGCATACCAAAAGCAGATAGCGTCGATGCAAATTTGGAGATAATTACTTTAGGTATTCCCATATGTCGTGCTAACTCACCAGCATGTAAACCTCCAGCCCCACCAAAAGAGAATATGCTGAAATCGCGTGGATCATGACCGCGTTCAACCGAAATAACCCTCAATGCCCGTTCCATTTGTGCGTTAACAACCTCAATCACACCAAGAGCAGCTTGGATTGGGGTTAGATTTAGCGATGATCCAAGCGTTGATAATACCGTATTCGCCCGGTCTGGATCTATCTTCATCTGACCACCAAGGAAATGACCCGGGATGAGACGACCTAAAACAAGATTGGCATCGGTGACAGTCGGCAATTCACCAGTACCATAACATGCTGGTCCGGGGAATGCTCCTGCACTCTGAGGACCCACCCGCAATGATCCTCCTGGATCAACATACGCAATCGAACCACCACCTGCACCAATTGTATGAATATCCAATATTGGCAGGTGGATGGGGCAGCCTCCGACAGATGCATCGCTGGTAAGATCGGGTTGTCCATTGATGAGTGATACATCGGTGGATGTTCCACCCATGTCAAAAGTAATTATTTTGATTTTCTGATCGAGGTGGTTGCTAGGGCTTTCACTCATTATCGTCTGGGCGATATTTTGGGCACCGACAATCCCTCCTGCTGGTCCTGAAAGGATACACCTTGCTCCATTCTGCCTGGCTTCATGCAGGCTGATCATTCCACCATTAGATTGCATGATTTGCATTCTTAAATTTGGAAGACCCATTTCTAATGTGGACAAATATCGATCGAGTATTGGTGATACGTATGCATTGACTACCGTAGTGCTGGTGCGCTCGTACTCTCTATATTCTGGCAGGATTTCGCTGGAAGCCGAGACAAAATAACCAGAATTACGTAATCGCTCGACAATCATTTGTTCGTGATGGGGATATAAAAATGAAAAAATCAAACAAACTGCGATTGATTCGACATTATTTTGGTCGAGAAATTCAGTAATTTGCTCAAGTTGTCCAGGATCTAGAGGTGTGAGGATATTACCTTGATAATCAATTCGTTCATCTACCTCTGCTCTTAGATTTGATGGAACCAGAACAGGGGCTGGTTTCACGGACCAGTTGTATAAACTTGGGCGATTTTGACGAGCAATCTCAATAACATCCTTAAAGCCGAGTGTGGTGACCAGTGCTGTACGAGCACCTTTTCGCTCTAATAATGCATTTGTCGCTACTGTCGATCCATGAATGATCTGTGCAGGTTGGTTTAAAACTACTTTTTTAAGTCCTTGCAGGACAGTTGTAGCCGGGTTAATTGGATCGGATAATAACTTGAAAGTGGATATTGTGCCATTTTCTAGGTCATGAACCACAAAGTCGGTAAAGGTACCGCCGATATCAATACCAATGCGTAACATGGTATCTCAGTATAGAATATCCAATTGAAATTTACAAGGGATGGAGTTGGAGATTATAGAAATGAGGTCTGATATGCAGCCCTCTTCCCATTGATTAGGATGAAAGGTGCAGCCCGTTTTAAATTTACCCCAAAAGCATGCAGTTCTTCTGGGTGAGATAGTTTATTAATTTTTCGGGCAGAGATGATAGCTTTTGCACTTTTAGGTCCTATTCCTGGTATACGCAGAAGCTCGTGGTCGTCTACCCGGTTTAATTCGATGGGATGGTTTAAAAGATTAACCTGTGCCCAGGCATATTTAGGGTCTACATTCAAAGGTAAATGACCATCTAAGTTAAATGGTAATTCCTCCAATCCGAACCCATAATCGCGCAATAAGAAAGAGGCTTCGTATAGACGATGTTCACGGACAGGAGATCCGGGGGGTAAGTTTTCCAATGGTGTATCCACAATCGGGTTAAAACTCGAATAATAAGTTCGTTTTAACTTTAATTGAGTGTAAAGATATTCAGTGGTTGCCAATAGCTCCAAATCTGTCTCACCAACTGCGCTAACCACGAATTGCGTTACAGATGACGGCCAATGATGATTCCATCCCTTATATGCTGGTTGTGTGTGACGGATTTGATCGATCCATTTTAGAGGTTGAAGAAGCTCCTCAACGAACTGTTTACGTGGCGCAAGTTTTTCAAGCCTTTCGGTAGTAGGTGCTTCGAGATTAATTGAAACACGATCAGCAAGCTGCATCGCACGTTCTACCTGAGCGAATTCTGCTCCTGGCATTATTTTTAAATGTATATAACCTCGGAAATATAATTTATTACGCAGGATATCTGCAGTATCAATCAATTTATCCTGTGTAAAAGCGCCATTTTTGAATATTCCTGAGCTCAGGAATATTCCTTCCGCAATCCGGGCTTGATACAAGGACATGAATACTTTGGCAAATTCCTCAGGGTTAAAGGATGCGCGTTGAAAGTCTCGTCCTGCTCGAAAGGGGCAGTAATAACAATTTCGCTCACACACCGTGGAAAGCTGGGATTTGAGTAAGGCGATGCGTTTACCATTGGGTAATACTGCATCACTCACAGTGATTTTATCCTGCTTACGAGAGGAAAGTTGAACACAAGTCGAATCTTCAGCAGGCTCTAAATGCATTTGGGAAGTGAGTAGTTTTAATCTCTCATATGCTTCCATAATATTATTATAGAACTAATGTGCTATTTGTCAAGTACAAAAAAGGCTCTCAATCATAGAAATTGAGAGACCTAATAATGATAAATACGTATTTACTTACACTTCATGTGATTGTAACAACCGGTAGAGGGAGCGCCTTGCCAGGATATCTGTGCTTACCATACCACGCACTTTTTTCCCTTCAGTGATGGGCATGGCAGATATTTCATAATACTCAAGCTTACGGACTAAATCTAATATGAGATCATCAGGTTTAGCAGAGATGACCTGACGCGTCATGGCTTGGTCTAGAGTCGTTTTTTCAATTGGACCGCGGGAAGCCGCTTTGGTAATATCCCAATTTGAAACTACACCGACCATCTCATCCCGAGAATTGATCACTGCCAATATGGGGCATCCTGTCTCGACGAATAAGCGCGCCGCTTCTTGTAGGGTGCATGTCGCCTGTATAGTGATGATTGACTCCATGATGTCCGATGCTTTACGGTCCTTCTCACGTGAGGTAATCCGGCTGATACTAATGCTTTCAGCCGCTTCACATGGTAGCAAATCTGGATCAGTGATCAATATATCAATCAGCTCGTGCATGTTACGTTTTATTACATCATCCCGTGCTTTTTCAGCGGTTTTAAGACGTTTTTCAGCCAAAAGCTCAAATTCATGCGAATGTTGATCCAGCCACTCGTTGACGCCCTCAAGATTACCTAATGTGCCCTCTGGGATTCTTAAGTGATCAGGTGTTTTGATCAATTGCTCCTGGGCAGCAAATATAACCCCACCTGAGTTCACCAGATAATCAGTTACAATCAGTATCCCTTTCTGACGGTAGACTTCGCGTTCCATTCGAGAGCGAGCATATTTTCGTTCCGGATCTGGAGAATAGGTATTTGCTCCTTCGATGATTAATCCCCAAGAACCCATGTGGGCTGTGGTCATTGAAGGATGGGTTGTGTCAGTTATATCCAAATAGTTGGCAATTGGCGCCGCAGGAATGAAACAAAATGCTGATTCACGCAGTAAATCTTCCGGATAACTAGAATATTTAGTGGATATATTTCCCATTGGCAGGTTTATTAATTTATTCTGGAAATAGCGTTTCGTCACATCACCTTTACTTCGCCAATCATTGAACAAGGTTTCAATTGGTAGACCAGAGCAATCGAACAGGTATCCTGAGATGTCGCTTATGCCAATGATGAGTGCATCAGGTATGCGTTGATTAAGTGCTTTGGCTGCATTCGCACCAACCGCTCCAAAACCCTGGATCAATATCGTAATCTCACCTTTCTCTGGGATTGAAGCGCCAGAGAATTGCGAGAGCACGTTTAAGCGAGGCATTTCCTTCAGTAATGATTCAAGAGCAATCGCCAGACCACCACCAGCAGCACCAAGCTGATCGATGCGATTACCGCCCATATCAACCGGTTTTGATAATGCATTATCTAATCCATTCATGACTGCGATGATTTTCATATCGGCATCATTCGTACCGACATCCGGCCCGGGTAAATAAATATCCCTATAACGGAAAAGCAATCGTGCAAATCGCATGACTATTTCTTGATGAACTTCAGGAGGTAGATTTGAGTCAGCAATGATGCCTGCTTTGCCCCCTCCAAAGGGTAAGTTGGCAGCTGCATTTTTTAATGTCATCCCTCTGGCGAGATTATGGATTGTACTGGGGGTTAGGTCAGGCAGCAATCGGATTCCACCCATGGATGGACGTCCCATAGCCAGGTTATCAACGACGAGATAGCCACCAACCTCCAGGTTAGATTCTTCATCCCACATACAGGATAATACCTTTGGTCCCAGGCTATCTACTTCAATCCCAAGCCTTCCTAAGCGGTCCACATCCAATGGACCAAACTCCATGAAACACATTCCCTCCTCATGTACGAGGCGGTTTTTCCATGTTTGTTCAGGAATTTGTGCCCGGAGGAAAGCCTCCATCTGTTTTGGTATCATGGTTCACCCTATTTGTGCAAATTTTGTGCGGCAATAAATGATAATCCGTTTTTCGTCAGAGCATACGCCGTGTGATTTGCTGCCTCAAACTTATCTATAAAATTAGTCTGTAGATTCTCCCAATCTCCGGATTCGATCACCTCACTTTTATCACGGAAATAGTCAAGAATGTCTGATGGATGTGAGCGGGACTGATCGATTTCTGGATCTCCGCCTTCATGTTTGGCAGAAATATTTGCCACGTGATCAGCCAGCTGGATTAACTCATCTCGCCGATCATAAGGCTGGCGAACAATACTCTTCCATGTTTCCGTTATGTGGTGCTCAAATCTCACGACATCTTCGAAACCAAATTGCTTGCGAAATTGAGCAGTGATTTCTAGTGTCTTATTATTTACTGAATTACTCCAATTGAAGCCAATTAATGGTGAGGTTCCATCATCGCGTGAGAAAAGCTTGGCTCCAATCAAAGTCCATAAACCTGCGTAAGGGTTATCGTTCCCCATAAATACAGAGATTTTAAATTCGATATTTACTCCGATGCGGTATAAAAAATATCCCAATAAGACTGTTCCTGCATTGATGTTTAAAACCTGACGAACACCATAGTTCGTATAGTAATATAAATATTCATCTAGCCATTTCAATGGATAATGATTTGGTTGTCCAACGCCGCCAAAATAACCGGTAATTGTTGCTGGTCCACCTAGATGGATATTTGAGCCATCAGTACCCTTGGTATCAAGAGTCTCTACATAAGATGCGCCAATGATATTCATGGCGGCTGCAATTGCTGGTAGATCACCATCCAATTCTTGTTCTTTCATTTTGCGGACTTTGATAAACCGACCGGGCATCAGGAGTTGATCATCAATTGCTTTCTGCGCAATTACTTTAATCCAGGGGAAGTACTGGCAGGCGCTAACCTCCAGTGTGACTGCGAAATCATCTTTAAAATCGATTGTTTTAGATTTTTCTCCTAACACTTTCTTGCGATAATCAGCCACACTGATAAATGCCGATTTGTCGCGTTGCTTCTCAAGCCATTTGAGATCTTCCAAGAACTCCGGTCTAGTTTGTTCGACTTTCTTTAGCAGGTTTCCAAGCTGGCCGGCTTCCTCAGCTTTTCGATTAATTTCTTCCGGTGTTCCATATTTATCGACAACCATAAGAAAATCATTGATAACCGTCATATCCGGATCCAATAAAATTGAATTCAGAGCTTCGAGGCGTGAAGGATCTATCATTAGCATTTGTCGAATTTTCTCATCCATTTTGATATCTCTCCTGGTCAGCAAACATGATATTAGCAGATAGTAGTATCATCACATTTACACTATTATTGACCCGCTGTAGCCAACAAACTTAGTCTAATCAACTGTCAAGGTTTTACTAAGATTTCGTGGATAATCCGGATCGAAACCACGTGAAACACTAAGACGATATGCAAGTAACTGCAAAGGGATAATTGACAGGATGGGATTATATATTGCACCAGAGCGAGGGACGGTGATGATATCGCTTGCATTGGATTCCAAACGGCTATCTTCTTCACCGATGACGATGGTTCTAGCCCCTCGACAGGCAACCTCGTTTATTCCACTGACGATCAAGGAAACGTCTTCAGGACCCGCGATGAAGATGATTGGATAACCCTTTCTAACAGCAGCCAAAGGTCCGTGCTTGAATTCAGTAGACAATAAACCTTCTGAGTGAATATCTGTGACTTCTTTTAGTTTTAATGCTCCCTCAAGTGCAATCGGATAAGTGGACCCATACCCTAAGCAATACATATCTTTCCAAGAATCCAACAAGTTTTCCAGGCGCTCCATCTGCCCTTCGGAGGATGAGACGGTTTGATCAATTAGACTGGGTAATTTACTTAAATCGGAAGTTGGAAGGTTACCCATTTTTAAAGCTAAATATAGAAATGAAATAACCTGGTTAATATATGTTTTTGTCGCTGGCACACTTATTTCATAACCGCAGGTTATAGGAAGGTAAAGATCAGTGGTTTTCGTGAGAGTCGAACCGATAACATTCACTAAGCCGAATGTTTGTGCTCCTTTGCTTTTAGCCACCGATAAGGCATTAAGCACATCTTTTGTCTCACCGCTTTGACTGACGAAAATCCCCACATCATCTTTGTTTAGCGTTGACCCATATTGGGATATAAACTGAGGTGCCAAGACAGGAATGGCTGGCCTTCCAGCCAGGTTCGCCATATAAATTGAACCCAATATACACGCGTGATAACTTGTCCCACACCCAATCAGATATAAGTTACGAGCATTCGATAATCGTTCAACCATGGGTAAAACGGATGGCGATTTATCCAACAAATGGATCAGCTCTTGAGAGACACGTGATTGTTCATGTATCTCCTTGAGCATGAAATGAGCATACCCACCTTTCTGGGCGGTTTCCATGCTTTCATTGATTAATTCAAAATTTCGCTCGATAAGCGATCCATCTTGAACACTGCGCAACTCAATTTTGTCATGCTGAAGAATGACAATTTCCCCATCTTCGATATATAAAACCTGTCGGGTAATTGGTAAGATGGATGGTAAATCAGATGATACGCATGTGGCATTTTGAGTCATCCCAGCGACTAAACCTGAGCCCTTTTTGAACGCATATAACTTTTCTTCACCAATCATACCAATTACAAACGAATAATCACCCAGTAAGTCGTCATAAGCTTTTCTGATTGCATCGATAAAATCGAAGCCGTTATTTATGTAACGTTCGACTGCATGGACACAGGTCTCGCCATCATTTTCAGAACGTACAGTCATCCCCTCATTAATAAATTGCTGGCGTAGTTCAATATTGTTGACTACATTTCCATTATGCGCACCCACCATAATTCCTTTTGAATCTAGATGGGGCTGTGAATTTGCCTGGGAAGGAGCACCAAAGGTTGCCCAACGTAATTGCGTAATCCCCCGGCTGCCATTCATTTCATCGAAATTAAGGCGCGGTGCCACTTCATCAACTTTCCCGACATCTTTTCTTAAGTCTATATATCCATCTTTTGTGATCGTGGCACAACCAACAGAATCATAGCCTCGATATGACAATCTTTTGGCTGCCTCTACTAATGTTGGTCCTAATAATTGTTCATCTTTAGTGATGATGCCGAATATCCCACACATACTACTTCCTTATATATATTTCAGTATATCAGATAAACGAAAACCAATAACCATCCGTGAAAGGGGATTAAAAAGAAAATGCCAGTATCCGTAAAAACGAACACAGGCATTCCTTTATTGATATGTTCAAATGCTAAACTTTAACAATGCAATCTACCGGACAAACCGATATGCACTGTTGAGTATCAAAATGACCAACGCATTCGACGCAAGTATCAGCATTGATAACATAGATCGTATCACCTTCGGTGATCGATTCTGTCGGGCATTCAGGAATGCAAGCTCCACAAGAGATGCATTCTTCAGTGATTTTCATCGCCATGGGTATTTTCTCCTTCTTTGGTTTAAGATAAAGTAGTTTACCTACAATATCAAAATACTCTGTATAGGTTACCTAATCTCCGTAGATGCGTCAAATGACAAATATCACGATTTCTAATGATGGATGTGACGCTATAGATCCACAAATTAGGTGATTATGGAGTTTCTCTTACAATAATTTATTATGTCATGAATAATATTCACTCTCATCTTATTTTTCGTCGGGATTATGAGGTTTTTTATATTTTAGATCACTACCACGCATGATCGTATTTTTCCCAAAACGATCCCGCAGAACATCCATAGCAGTCAATAAATTTACATCTTTTTTATTAGGTGTATCCCACAGGCCTAATTGCTTCACGGGTTTAGAAAATTGAGTGACGCCAACTCCTAACAGGCGCACTGGTCTTCCTTTTTTCCAAGTTTTATTAAACAGGTTTTTCACTGAGGCATATATTTCCCGATCATCATTCGTTGGTGCTCGTAAAGTTTCCTGTCTTGTAAGGGTAGTAAAATCTTGCCAGCGTAACTTAAGTTTGACCGTATTTCCTTTGAGATTTTTCTTTCTTAATCGACGACCGACGCTCTCTGATAGTCTGTGAAGCGTTTCGTAAAGGATTTGAATGTCCGTTTGGTCACGTGTGAAAGTAGTTTCATTACTAACAGATTTGATTTCGTAACTGGTATGTATAGGACTTTCATCGATTCCAATAGCTCTTTTCTCGAGATCTTCTCCAAATTTACCCAGATGCTTGATTAAGTCTTGTTTTGGCATGTGAGCAATGTCGCCAATCGTGTGAATACCCAATTCGTCCAGACGTGAAGCGGTTTTTGGGCCAATCCCCCATAATGCTTTGGTAGGAAGTGGCGCAAGAAAACATGCCTCTTGACCGGGAAGCACGACCTTGATTGCTTGGGGTGAATGGATTGATCGATTGGAAGCTTTTCCAACATCTGTGGCAATTTTAGCAACTAGTTTATTTGTAGCTACCCCTAACGAACATGGAAGCTGAAAGTGATCAGATATATATTTTTGGATGGTTTTTGCGAGGATTTCACCACTCTCAGGTAAATCGCTTAAATCCAGGAAAGCTTCATCTATGGATACCTGTTCGATCAAAGGTGTCAGGGTGCCTAAATATTTCATTACCTGTTTGGAAATATTTCCATAATCACCATGTCTTCCAGACACGATGATCAATTCAGGGCATAGCTTTATGGCACGCGCCATTGGCATGGCTGAGTGGATCCCGAACATCCGGGCAGCATACGAGCAGGACGCGACAACGCCACGTTCATCAGGTCGTCCGCCCACCGCGAAAGGTTTTCCCCTCAGGGAAGGGTCATTATTTTCTTCAACTGAACAGAAGAACGCATCCAAATCTATATGGAGTATTTTTCGGGGCATTTATTCGTATTTTAAGGCGGTTACTGGGACCATGGTAGCCGCGCGTAACGCGGGGTATAAACCTGAGAGAAGTCCGATTAATATTGAAAAAATAAGTGCAAAGATAGGCAACCATAAGGGTGTATAGACCGCTGTACTAGGAGGTGGTCCACCCTGCTGTGCAGATTGACCAGCCAAATAGGATATTGCAAGCACATTGATCACCTGGCCTGCACTCCACCCTAGTAATACACCCCCCAGACCGCCGATTAACCCAATCCCTGATGCTTCACCCAAGAAAATGGTTAACACATCCCTGTTAGTCGCTCCAACAGCTTTCATCAATCCTATCTCGCGTGTTCTTTCCAAGATCGCCATTGCCATCGTATTGGCAATCCCAATCGCAGCCACAAGAAGTGCGATTGCTCCCACACCACCGAAAATCACTTGTAAGATGAGGAAAAAACTATTGATGCCTTGGACGTACGATTGAGGAGTATAAGCCTGATAGCCCAATTGGGTGATTTGGTCGCTGATATCCAATACCTGATCTACGCTCTCCACATTAACTACGAGTTGATTATATCCATCACGATTACGATTGATCCGCCTCCCCATCATCCACTCATTATATGTTGTGACCTGATCCAGGGACATATAGACCGAATAATCAGCCTCACCTCTCGATTCTTGAAATATACCCACAATCCGAAGTGGTAATGATTTACGGATTTCATTCCCTTCTTGATCATATTTAACCAAAATCAATTTAACTGTTTGCCCAAGCAAATCAGGCGGAGTAGGTGTTTCTTGCCCGGGACGCCATTGTGGATTATAGAACGTACCTGGAACCATGGAGCCGATCACCGCCGTCCCAGGTTTAAGCATATATTCACCACCTTGCAGCTCAACTCCAAGGTAGCTAAGGTCTTGAGCTCCAATTCCGATGATCCCCGAATAGGTTTCCATGCGATTATATTTGAGGATTGCTGCTCCCTGAATATAATCCCTTGGAATCACTGACAAAACTCCGGGAATGGCTGCAAGCTGATCGATTGTGTCGTTCGTGATTAAGGTCTGGACAGTGGGAGCCGCATTAACTACACCCTTACCACTATAAGCGACTTGTGACATCTCACCATAATTCGGATACACCTGAATTTGGGTTAAATCGCCTATTCCATACAGTTGCTGAGTTGCGTTTTTCTGTAACCCAATGGCTAATGAAACCAGAACCACTACTGCTGCAGTGCCAATGATGACCCCGACTGCGGTTAACGCGACTCGAGTTTTTCGCCTGCCAAGGTTATCAAAAATAAGCGCAATTAAATCCAAAAAGCTCATATAAAATAACGCCTGATAAAGTAAATGGGTTTATGGACCTTTCAAAGGTGGTTGAACTGGAACAATGATGGGTTTTTCCGGTGATGTTGTTTCGATAGGTTGATACTCAGATGGTTGAGAAGTGCTTATACCACTGTCAAGACCAAGTAATCCTAAAATGAAGCGCCATATCTTTTGTAAAAATGTTTCTGAAGATGGTGGTGTTACATCGGTGCCACCGTTTTGGCTTCCATCCGTTGGTGGCTCGATGATGGGTTGTTCCATAACATCGACAGATATTGTTTTTGTGATCACCTGTGATTGGTTGAAATCGTTCGTATAGTCAATGGATACTATGAGATCAACTGTACCGGGAATGTCGGGTGTATAAGTAGCATCGAGAGTAAAGTAACCGCCTGGATCGAGCGTACCAACGAGGATTGTGTTGTTACTAAATTGTCCACTCTCTCCATTTACACGCATATTACCCAAAACAATACTATTTCGTCCCAAATTTACAACCTGCAGAGGTAACATGTTTGGCTGACCGGTATAAAATGGGGAGACTTCCTGGTAAAAACTGATTTCCAATGAAGGCAGTCTATATATTAGTAATGTGATGACCTGATCGTCAATATAAGTATGGTTTTGCTCATCGATATATACGAAAGATATTTTTAGTGGGTACGCTCCAGGTGCTGTATTGACATTAACGATCAGGGATTGGAAAGCAGAAATACTGTCACCTGGAGAAAAATCTCCTAAAGACTGAACATTGGATGCGCCAATTGGAGCAAAATTTGTGAACTCTCCACTGCCACCGGAGATGCCTCCAGGTTGTTGAGTTCCGCCATCCCCACTTGATGAGCTACTTCCACCACCGACTACCATCGTAACACGCTTAGCGATGGAATTTCCCATATTTTGAACGTTTAGCGATAAATTAAATTGAGTTCCCGGTTGGAGTGGAGTAATATCCGTTGTATAGCCAGTAATCACAAGCTGTGGTTTGATGGAAGGTGTGGGGCTTTGGGTTGGTGTGGGCGTAGAGGTCGCTCCAGGGGAATAAGAATGAACCACAGGCAGGGTAATTGCAAATGTTTCGCTATACATGATGCCGGATTCATCAGTATAGGTTACGAGCATATTGATCGACGTGACTGACCCCCATACATCCGAGCTTAGGAGTACTGGCTGACCAAAAGCGCTGTGGTTACTCGGAGCAATCTCTCCCACAGCAACAACACCTCCAGTATCACGAGGTATTAATTCCCCTGGGGTGAAGATCGCCACTGTATTTGTTGCGTACTTTTGCCCTGCATTATATAAGGTTACATAAAGTATGAAGGAATCACCAGGCGAGATCGTGTCCTGGCTCACACTATATGTATCAACAACGATCACTGGTCGTTCGTATCCTATGGGTGGCTTACTAGTTGGTGTATATACTGCCGTAGGAGCAGGGGATGGGCTTAGTGCCGCTGTAGGTGCCTCGGGAATTACAGTAAGAGCATTGGTCAGCGAAACGGTTAATGGTCCAGGGTTCGTGACTGTGACTGTATAAACTCCTTGTGGAATTCCTGCCGGTACAGTAGCCATCAAAGTTGTGCTTGAGAAAAATGAGGTACTTAATGAGCCATATCCATCTAGAGAAACAGCTGCTCCGCTTACGAAATCATTACCCGAGATGGTGATTGTATTCTCATGAGTATTTGAGATTATTTCTGGTGTCACTCCAATAATTTCAAATGCAGCTTTAACAATCGTAGGAGAAAAGAAAAGGATTGTTACTACTGATAAGAGTACAAGAACAGTAATATAAATTGAATGAAATCTTTTCATCAGATTATGCCCTTTATGGGATCAAGAAAATTGGATAAATGTGTCATAAAATCGAACCCCTACTCGTTAGAAGTATGGATGCAGCATTATATTCATCCTCGCTTACTATTTTTCCATCAAGGAGATACAGGTGGTGTGTGGCAAATTGCTTCATTCTTGTGTCATGTGTCACGACAAGTACAGATCGACCACTTCGATGTAACTCAGAGAGCAATTGCATGATATTCGCCCCACTTGTAGTATCCAAGTTACCTGTAGGCTCATCTGCTAGGATTAGCCATGGATCATTAATCAACGCGCGAGCAATAGCCACTCTTTGCTGCTGCCCACCGGAGAGCTCGGTAGGTCGGTGTGACATGCGGTCTTCTAATCCCACTAGCTTGAGCACCTCAGTTGCTCGCTGATTACGTAAACGATTTGTCGAGTGATTAAAACGCATTGGAAAAGCCACATTCTGTTGTGCAGTCATATTGGCAATTAGATTAAATGATTGGAATATAAATCCAACAGTACGACGTCGATAAACTGCCAAAGCATTTTCGTCCAATTCATCCAATACCTGACCGTTGACTTCAATATGACCTTGAGTGGCTCTATCCAGGCCACCTAATAAATACAACAGGGTACTTTTACCAGATCCTGATGGTCCCATCAAAACTGTAAATGAGTTCTGTTCCAGTTCCAGATCAACACCTGCCAAGGCGCGTACTATCGTCTGCCCCATTTTAAATTCTTTATATATCTGGGAAATTTTTACAAAAGTATCTGACATTTACAAATAGTACTATCTGTTTGTAAGCTAAAAGAAAAATGGTCTAGTTATGGTCAAATTTCGTAAGACACTGCCTAGGTAAGCTATCCCTCCTTGGAGTAATAGAATGATAATTACTGCTAAGATTACTCCAAAGGATGACTTTGTGGTGTTTAATCCTGTGGAAATCCGTACGCCTAAGATAACTAGAAGAATCTGCCAAATGATATATATATCGATTAATCGTAAAATTTGTCCCAAAAATATCAACCCGCCTGCATCACCGGTCGGACCAAAACCAGATAATCCTGGGCTGCTAATCAATTTACTTGTTATTAGCATATAAATCACTTGGACAAGTGCTCGAACAGCAAACGGTAGGCTTCCCCAACCAACGATATTCATCGATACAGCCGTACTTCCTCGACCTCCGAATAGTGTTGTGACTAAGTGTAATATCCCACTAAGGATTAACCAACCGATCCAGACACCTAATAACGACATAAATGCAGGTAAGACATAGACAAATACCGGTCCTTGGGTAGATTGGATCGCTTGGATATATTGGGCTTGCCGTTCTGGAGTGTAATATTGGAAATCAGGTGGATATGAATTTTCACTCATTAATGCAGCCTGGCTTTTTAACTTACCCCCTACCAATACATTGATGAGCACCAAACATGAGAGGATCAGTAATGGTGTTAGCCATGTAGCGGATGGTGAGGTTGCTATACGTTGAAAAGCCCGGCGTGGGTGGAATAGCACGGAGGGGACCCAATTAAAATAAAAACGTTTGTTTTTTGCTTCGTATGCGATTTCTGCCATGATTAATTTCACCTTGGTAATGGACCTAAATATACAACTTTTAATAGAGATCGAGCTTATTCCAATTTTTCATCTGATTCTTCAGTATCACTATCAACCTGATAAGGTAATCGCATGCTGATCCATACGACCATTAAACTCACTGTATCGATGCTTGCAGTAGAGTCAGGAAATAGTTCTGAGAAATTTTTATATAAGGTTTCAAAATCTTCACCTTTTGGCCAATGGGTGAAAAAGCCCGGTAGTTTTGTCCTATCCATTCCCAAGGGGAAGATGGGCCATTCTTTAATCGTGTCCATGTTTAAGGAGCTAGTATCCAGCCCTACAGATTCTGAAAACATAGACCAATTTCGGGTCTTTAATAATGTGTAAACTTGCTCCCGTAACTCTGAATGGATCTCTACCCAACATAAGAGAATAGACATAACCAGGTCTGGATATTTCTCAAATGCTTTAGAAGTAGGTAATACTTTAATCAGGGCAGGTGCTTTATCGCTATTACGAAATCCGGGTACAGTCACTCTTTTTTTAATTTGTTGATTTAGATCGTTCACACATGGTCCATCCAGTTTAGCTTGACCTGTGAGTGTTTCTCGGATCACATTCAGCCTGAAATCTGGACGCATGAATTCATTTATTGCGTGAAAAGGAAGAAATTCTGTTTTTTCTGGCATATGTTTTCGTAAATAGGAAACAAAATTAAGGATATACCTAGTATACCAAATCCTAACTATATGAATTAGATTACTAATAATTGAACTATGTTTTTATAGACAATAAATAAGGAATAGGTGTAAGATTTGGGATGGTATTGACATTGGAGATGATATGACCAACAAATTCATTCAGCTTGGGAAAACAGAGATAAATATCTCTCCGATTGGATTAGGCTTATTGCAATGGGGTGATATTAAATTACCGGATCAACCTGATGCCTCGGTTGACAAGAATATTCGAGAAACATTTACGGTCACTTTAGATGCAGGTATAAACTTCTTTGATACGGCTGAGATGTATGGTAACGGGAGATCGGAAATCTATCTTGGCAAATGTTTGAAAGAAATATCCAAGGATGTTGTTGTTGCAACCAAATTCATGCCATTTCCGTGGCGATTGACAAAAGGAGAATTAAGATCCGCTTTATTAAGAAGTTTGAAACGGATAGGATTGACCCATGTGGATCTATACCAGATGCACTGGCCTTTTCCGCCTATCGGAATTAAGTCATGGATGGATGCAATGTCAGACGTAATAGCTGATGGACTGATACATGCAGTGGGAGTATCTAATTACTCACCCACTCAAACCAAAATTGCATTTGAAGCTCTCGCCAGGCATCATATACCCTTGGCGTCAAACCAGGTAAAATACAGCTTGCTTGACCGCCATCCTGAACGCAGTGGACTGGTTGAATTATGTAAAAAATTAGATATTACGATTATTGCCTACTCTCCATTAGAGAAGGGGATCCTTACCGGAAAATATACACCTGATAATATACCCTCAGGTTTTCGGTCATGGCGATATAATAAAACATATCTGATCAAGATTGAGCCCCTCCTGAATACTCTACGGGAGATTGGTGAAGCTCATGCGAATATGACCCCAACAAAAGTAGCTTTAAATTGGTTAATGTGCAAAGGCGCAGTGCCTATACCAGGTGCTAGAAATATGATTCAAGCCCAAGAAAATACGGGAAGCTTAGGATGGCAATTAAGTGGTGAGGATGTCAGTAAGTTAGATAAAATTAGTAATGAAGTTACTCAATAACTATTAGTTAATCCTAAACTCGCTGGAGGATACAATGTTACAAGTTGAAAAGGTTGATACCAATGACAAGGCTTTAGTAAAACGATTTGTACGTATTCCTTATCGTTTATACGAAAATCATCCTCAATGGGTTCCCCCTATACTCATGGAAGCTGAGAATCAATTAAATAAGTCCAAGCACCCATTTTATGAACATAGCGATGCCGATTTTTTTATTGCAACCAAAGACGGGCGTGATGCAGGGCGGATTGCTGCCCTCGAAAATAAACTATTTAATCAATATCATAAAACCAAACAAGCCCAATTTTATCTTTTTGAATGTGAGGATGATCAGGAAGTCGCCAATGCTCTTTTTGAAAGGGTTGTAGATTGGGCTAAAGGTCGTGGACTTGATCGTCTTGTTGGACCAAAAGGGTTCGGTGCACTTGATGGATACGGTATCCAGGTTGAAGGTTTTGAACACCGCCAGATCATGAGTATGATGAATTACAACTACCCGTATTATGTACGGTTGGTGGAGAATTTAGGTTTCACGAAGGAAGTGGATTTTGTTTCGTGTTATATGAGCAAAGAGACCTTTCACCTACCTGAAAGAGTATACAGAATTGTTGAGAGAGTTAAATCACGCAATAATTTAGGCGTTCATCGTTTTGAATCAAAAAAAGACATCCGTGCGTGGGCAAAGAAAATTGGAAAGCTCTACAATGATTCGTTCGTAAATAATTGGGAATATTATCCATTGACAGATCGAGAAATTCAATACCTCTTGGAAAATATCTTAACTATCGCAGATCCAAGGTTGATAAAAATTATTACCCACAATGATGACGCTATCGGATTCTTATTTGGTTTCCCAGATTTATCCGCTGCTTTTCAACGAGCCAAAGGGCACTTACTTCCATTCGGAGCGATTGATATTTTGTTATTGGAACCAAAAAAGACAAAATGGGTATCATTGAATGGTGCTGGAGTATTACCGGAATATCAAGGTGTAGGTGGAAATGCTTTACTGTACGTTGAAATGGAAAAAACCCTCCATGATTTTAATTTTGAGCATGCAGATTTAACCCAGGTTGCTGAAACTGCTGTCCAGATGCGGCAGGATTTGGAGAATGTCGGCGGAAAAGCTTATAAAAATCACCGGGTTTATCAAAAGCAAATATAATTTTAGGTAAACCCAGAATATATATATGACATGACATACTGATAAGAGATAACAAGTAATAGGCAGAGAACAATAAGATTAATAATCCTTCCAGATCCTTCTCTGGAAGGTTTAGTTTTTATAAGGGATTTTGTGTTAAACTAAATGAGAATACATTTGAATTTATCGATTGGAAGGTAGAACATCATGCAACCAATCCTGCGAATTAATCTTTCAACCAGATGTATTGATGAATTCATAGTTCCTCGTCAATGGGAAATTGATTATCTGGGTGGGGCTTCATTAGGGGCTAGATTATTATACGATGAATTAATCCCATCTTTAGACCCATTATCTCCTGAAGCTTCTCTATTATTTATGAATGGCCCTTTATCTGGCACGTCTGGTCCTGCTGTTGGGCGATTTGTAATATGTGCAAAATCTCCAGCAACTGGTTTATGGGGTGAATCTAATTGTGGTGGTTTTTGGGGTCCTGAATTACGCATGGCTGGATATGATGGGTTGTGGATCAATGGAAAGGCTGAATCACCAGTCTATATCAGTATAATAAATAAGAATGTTGAGTTTCATCCAGCTGCTCATATCTGGGGAATGGATACATATATAACTCAAGCTGTCGTAAAATCAGAAGTAGATGCCAAAAATCCTAGGGTAGCTGTGATCGGTCCCGCAGGGGAGTCGAAGATTCCTTATGCTATTGTACTTACTGACCATGGAAGAGTGGCAGGAAGGACTGGTATGGGTGCGGTGATGGGGGCAAAAAATCTTAAAGCAGTTGCGGTAAAAGGAAATGGAAAAGTTCCTGTGGCGGACCCCGAAAAGTATGCTTTATTCAGGTCAAATGCAAATCATGAATTAAAAGCTGATTCTTATACAGATTTGATGCATGAACTTGGCACGGCCGGAGCTGCTGATTATTTAGATTATTTAGCTGAAATGCCTAAAAAGTATTATCAAAATGGAGAATATGAAAATGCACTAAAAATATCAGGTTCCACCATTGCTGAGAGTATTTTGGTCGGGACAAGTGCGTGCCACGCATGTGTGATCGCTTGTGGTAGGGTGGTTCGTTTGGAGGATGGAGAAAAAAGGAAAGGTCCTGAATATGAAACGTTAATTGGGTTTGGGCCAAATATATGGTTTGATGATCCATCCAGAATAACCCGGTTGGGTGAATTATGTGATCGATATGGAATGGATACGATAAGCCTAAGTAACACAATTGGTTTAGTTTTTAAACTTCATGAGATGGGGGTTATCGACCAGGGAGAAGCTGGCGAAATAGCATTGGAATGGGGACAACCTAATACTGTAGAAGCATTGATTAACCAGACAGCGCAACAAGAGGGTTTAGGTTTTTGGATTGCAAAGGGGGCAAGGGAATTAGGCAAGCATTTTGGTTGTGAAGAAGAAGCAGTTCAAGTGAATGGATTAGAAGTTCCATATCATGATCCACGTGGAGCGAGTGGAATGGCTTTGGTATATGCCACTTCGCCACGCGGAGCCTGCCATAATCAATCGGATTACTTTTTAGTTGATTTGGGACAGGTATTGACCAGTCTGGGAATGAAACCAGTCGAAAGGCAAGTCGGAGCTGAAAAAGCTCAGAACGTAGCGATACATCAGGATTGGCGGACGATAGCGAACTCCTTGGTACTCTGTATCTTTGCCAATGTTCCCGTCGAGTCTGTTGTTGATCTGGTCAATAGCGCCTGTGGTTTGGATTGGTCCATAAAGGATCTGATGTTGACCGGAGAGCGTGGCTGGAATTTGAAGAGGGCGATCAATAATCGCTTAGGTCTTACTCGAAACAACGATAAACTTCCGAAGGCTTTACTGCAACCATATTCCGATCACCCTGCCAGTGCCGATGGATATGTCCCAGATTTAGAAAAAATGCTTAAGGCTTATTATGAATTTCGTGGGTGGGATTCAAATTATGGATATCCAAAAAGAGATAAATTAATATCCTTAGGGTTGGAATGGTTGGTGGAGGATTTATGGTAAAGCTATTTTCAGTAAAAGAAATGCAATCATTGGAGAAGGAAGCCAATGAAAAGGGATTAACCTATGAAATGATGATGGAAAATGCTGGGAAGGGGATCGCAGATGAAATCGAATTTGCGTATAGTCAATTATCAAATAAGAAAATAATAGCTTTAGTCGGATCTGGAAATAATGGTGGCGATGCTTTAGTTGCCTTAGATCATTTATCTAAGCAACATTGGGAAACTTGCGCATATATTGTAAAAGAGAGAGCTCAAGATGATCCATTAATCACGCGTCTTACGGTTATTGGAGGGCAGGTAATCAAAGCCGAAGAGGATAAAAAATTTTCACGATTGAAGAAATTACTGGAGTCCTTTTCGGTCTTAATTGATGGTGTTTTCGGTACCGGAATAAAATTACCTCTTAGAGCTGATATTGGCAGCATATTATTATTTGTCAAAAGCTATCTGGGTCACGAATCAAAGAAAATTCATGTTGTAGCGATTGATTGTCCGTCAGGTGTAGATTGTGAGACTGGTGAAATTGCAGAAGAATCTATACCAGCTGAAATTACCATCACAATGGCAGGTATCAAAAGTGGATTGATTAAATTTCCTGCAGCAAAAATGATAGGAGAGCTACGCGTTGCCAGTATTGGACCCATTGAAAATTTACAAACTTATAAAGATAACCAGAAAATGATTCTCAGCAAAGAGATAATTAAAAAGTATCTTCCTGACAGACCACCGGATGCTCATAAAGGGACATTTGGTACTGCTTTTATAGTAGCGGGATCTGTAAATTATACTGGTGCAGCTCTACTTGCCGGCATGGCTGCTTATCGATCGGGTGCTGGATTGGTTACTATGGCAATTCCATCCCCATTACATGAAGCTTTATCCGGACAGTTTCCAGAATCGACTTGGGTCTTATTACCTCATGAAATTGGAGTGATCTCAGCAGATGCAGCTCGGGTCGTACGGCAAAATCTCAATCGGGCGACAGCCATTTTATTAGGTCCTGGATTCGGTTTGGAAGACACAACCAGGGAGTTTTTATCCAAACTTTTAACAGAGGGTGGCTTGGATAATAAAGGTGGCATCGGTTTCATCCACGACTTGAAGGCGAACATTGAGAGTAAGAATATTCAGATCCCAATTATCGTGGATGCTGATGGTTTAAAATTGATTACTAAAATTTCTAATTGGTCAGAAATACTTCCATCTCCAGCTATACTAACCCCTCATCCTGGTGAGATGTCAGTCTTAACCGGATTAAGTGCGGACGAAATTCAAGCGGATCGGTTTAATATTGCTAAGCAATATTCGAAGAAATGGGGTCATGTTGTCGTTCTTAAAGGTGCTTTTACAGTGGTGGCGGCCCCTGATGGGCAGCTGGCAGTTGTTCCAATCGCATCTTCGGCTTTGGCTAGAGCTGGAACAGGCGATGTATTAGCTGGATTGATCGTTGGGTTTCGCGCTCAGGGAATTGAAGCTTTTCAGGCTGCATGTGCCGGGGTGTGGATTCATGCGAACGCTGGTCTATTAGCTGCAAAACGATTAGGCAATACTGCGTCAGTTATTGCCAGTGATGTATTAAATGCAATTCCTCAAATCATTAGCGAGTTGCAATTTATTTAGATAATTAACCAAAAATAACGGAACCCACTAATTTTACGATGGGCTCCGTTATTTTTTAGCAAAGTACTATTATCCTTCTACAGTGACCTCAGATGAATCGTCAGTGGAAGGTTTTGGTTTTTTCTGGACTACTGTTTCAATCCTTGATTTTTGAGCCTGATATACTTCTTGTCCCTTTTTCTTTAATTCAAGAGCTTTTTCCTGGGTTAATTTTGCCAACTCATCTGCTCGGGCTCTAGCTTCTGCAGCGGCTGCTTCAGCTTTGATCCTTGCTGTTTCAGCCTTTTCAGCAGCTTTGTCTTTAAGCTCAATACTCCTATCGTGAATAATTGTCCGGGTCTCTTCACCGGATTGAGGTGCTAGTATTAATGCAACTGCAGCGCCTATCATACCCCCGATTACAAAACCAGCAAGAAATGCACCAAAATCTCCATCTCGCTCAGACATTGTGTTATCTCCTTTCAATGTTTCTTTATCGTTTTCGCGTAAATTTTAGAATATCCGTTACCCGTTGAAAGACCGCAATAACTTCATTTATTTTGATGACGGGTTCGACGAGATTATCACTTAAAAATTTGGTAGTACCACGCAAGTTACTAATGGTCTCATTTGTAGAATCAAGGATTGGCTTTACTTCATTTTCAAGCAAATTTGTTAAACGGGCAATCTGAATAATCAATATGGTTAATGCTAAACCGATTAATAAGGATTCCAAAGCCATCAAGATTATAAATATATCTCGCAACCTTGATACCGTCTCGATTGAGGTGAGCCCCGGACTGATTAGAAATACTAAACCAGTAACGAGCAATCCGAGAATGATAACGCCCAATAAAACAATCCCTATAATGGTAAGACGTTCTTTGCGAAGTGCTTGGGGATCAGGTTTCGATTGGGTTGATTTAGTCTGTAGCTCGTTTATCCCGGGTTCCATTAGAAAAATATTATACCATAGCGAATAATTTTACACTTTCCACGGATTATCCAGTAATTAATTCTGGATTAAATTTAGATAAGAGACTCCCAGCTAAAATGCTTGACATTTGACACATCAAAAGTATAATAAATGTTGGAAACGGAAGTAAAACTCATCTTCTATGTATGAAATAGACAATACAGATATAAATATAATAAATTTGTTGATGGAAGATGGTCGAATGCCTGCATCTGAGATGGCCAGACGCTTAGGAGGTATTTCTGAACGGGTCATTCGATATAGAATCGAACGAATCGTAAAAGAGGGGTACATTCAAATCAGTGCGATCACCAATCCAAAATCATTAGGATATACCGTAACAGCTGATGTATTTCTTGAAGTCGAGTCTGGAGCCATTCTCGATGTAGCTAAAAAAACATCTGAATATGATTGCGTTAGTTACGTCGCATGTTCCATTGGGGAAAGCGACATCAGTATCCAAGTTGTCGGTCATGACACCAGTGAAGTCTATCAATTTGTGACCGAAGTAATCGGAAAGATCCCCGGTGTGCGAAAAACGACCACATCGATTGTTCCTCTAGTATTGAAAGATGTTTATCAATGGCGGATACCCAAGGCTGCCTGTACTTCTGAAAATTCTGTTGAAATGAATAACACTAAGGAGAGTAATGATGGAAGCAATTCGACCCAAAAGCCACTTGATGCAAACGAGGGCGTTAAAATCGATTCCTTTGGGGGTTAATTCTAATTTTCGCTATTGGGGAGACGGCATCACACCCTATGTAGCCAAAGCCAAGGGAGCATATTTATGGGATGTAGATGGTAATCGTTACATAGATTATCGTTTGGCGTTTGGTCCGATCATTCTCGGTCACGCGTACGATGATGTTAACGTAAAAGTACATGAGGAAATCGATCAATTTGTTTTATGTGCCATGACCGGCGAGTTAGAGATTGAAGTCGCTGAAATGATCGTAGACATGTGCCCGTGTGTAGATATGGTCCGGCTAGCCTGCTCGGGTACTGAAGCTACGATGCACGCGTTGAGAATTGCCAGGGCATATACAGGGCGAGAGAAAGTTATTAAGTTCGAAGGAATGTATCATGGGTTTCAAGACTATACATTATTCTCAACCTACGCTCCTGCAGAAGCATACGGGAATATAAATAATCCAATCGCTATTCCCTCGAGCTCAGGCATACCAAAATCACTTAATGATTTGATAATTACCTTGCCGTTCAATAACTTCGAAGTGCTGGATAAAGTATTACGGAGGGTTGGTCATGACATCGCTGCAATCATCGCCGAACCTTGTTTGGGTAATTGTGCTGCGATTGAACCC